>Ga0049107_10000013_pt1 | contig 100085 bp, 96 predicted proteins | sample WorMetilPIANOSA1_FD_61187 | JGI IMG/M metagenome (GOLD analysis project Ga0049107, IMG submission 61187) | Marine gutless worms symbiont microbial communities from Max Planck institute for Marine Microbiology, Germany - Olavius ilvae PIANOSA.1 | ecosystem: Host-associated > Annelida >...
CCAAATCAACACCAACTCGATTAATCTTCATAGCGGACTCCTCTTTATCGTTAACTGAAATGTCAATCTCAGTTTGGCACATTGATGCCGATCAGGTGAGGAGGAGTCCATCCCATTGTTTTACGGAAATCCTCCCACTTTTAGACGCGCCTTTATCGCCAAGGTAGTGCTGTACAAGATTGCATGGCACTGGACTAGAAATGGACTAAATCCAAGTACTGGGAATGGAATTATTTGTAAGTCATTGATTGAAATGGTGCCCAGGGGCGGAATCGAACCACCGACACGAGGATTTTCAGTCCTCTGCTCTACCGACTGAGCTACCTGGGCTTGGAGTGCGGAAGCGCGTATTAAATAGTTGTGTGCGGCCCGAGTCAAGCCCGAACCGCCGATTTCGGACCTCGGGGGCGATTATCCGGAGTTCGGGTCGGGTGAGCCTCGGGAAATGCGACTCGGAGGTGCCCGGAGGTGACGCGGGGAAGTCGCCATAGCGGACGCTGGGGAATTCGAGGTGGGCGGCAGCTCCCGACCCAAAGGCGACACTCAAATATGAAACATCAAGGGCCACTAAGTGCCCAAACCGGAACCCTGTAACATGGAAATGGGAGACGAATTACGACCAACTTCGGGCATTCAAGAACGTCGCTAATCAACAGCGCGGTTTTTTCGCGTCGGCTGCATTAGCCTTGTTGGCTGAAGGGATGCTCCAATTATCCGCAACAGTTATTGAAGACGTTCCAAGTCTCCCATTTTCCAGCTCTTGTCGAAAAACTCCTTCTTTGGTGCATAGAGGCGAAACCAGAGGAACCATCCCTCGCCCGGATTGGTCTTCATCCAGTTGGCCTTCCGGTCGGTGGGCACTCTTGAGTCGTTGGGGCCGAAATAGATATCCACGGAGCCATCTGCGTTAAATTTTAATCGTTCATCGCGCGAATCTCGGTTGGCATCAATTAATTCTGTAATGCCGGAACGGATCAGGCCACGTGTGTGCTCACTGTAAGGAGTCAGAGACCAGAACTGTTCAAACGGGGCGTTGGCCGGAACGCGAAACCGGTAGTGTTCGCCACCCTTAAGGATGTTGCCATCCTTGTCACGCTTGACACTAAGATAAACTTGGCCGATTCCTGGTGTTTCGGTCTTCATGCCTTTGGTCGTTGTAACAGCTTCATAAAACCACATCGCTCGTTCGTCGATGTAGTAACGAACTTCGTCTTCCTGCTCGATGGGAAAATCGATCAAACGGTACCACTGCGTACCTTCATAATAGGGCTCAGCAAAATGGGGCTCCATGGCATTGGCCCGGCCCAGAAGTTCGCCTAAATTCGCCCCTTGCGCCATAACCCTTGCCTGGTATTCATTCGGCTCAAAAGGTTTGCCGTCTTCAATCCCCAAATAGTACAGCCACCCCATGAAAGCCTTGTCCCGATCACGAACTGGCTCGTTCTGAATCGCCCGATGCAACATCTTGAAATAATCCAGGCCGAGTGGCGGGTTGCCATCCCATGTCTTATCCGATTTGAGCGCAAAAGACGGTACTTTCGCTTCCGAACCAAACGGATAGATCTTAACCTTGCTCAAGAACTCCTTGATGGCAGCTTCGCCGGGATTCAGTACCCGGAAACCGATGAACAATTTTTGGGTACGTGATTGAAAGATATAGTCTGCCTTATCTTTATAATTCCCAGGATCTTCTTCAGGGCCGACAATGATATACGTGCCACCTTTACCCTTGTCTGGTCCCGAAAGCCCAAGGTCACATACCGGGTATTCCCACCAATCTAGAACGGCGGAAGCATACTGCCCTGCCGGCATCTCGACGACCATCGGTCCGGTCTCGTTAAGATCAGGCCAGATCATAAGGTACGGTGTGGTGGCATTACCAGTGACGAGACTTGCCTGTTCGTTGAACGTGCTGTAAACCATGCCTCCTTCACCAACCGCGTCTTCCTGGCCCTCCTTCCAGGCTTGGAACTGCACTATGGGCAGTGCCCACATATACAGCTCAACTGCGCGTTGGATGTCACGCACTTCATAGAGGCGTTGAATGGTTTCATCAGTGGGGTAAGTGTTGTCAATTTCCAGTGTGCCAAACGGAGATGAAAGAGTTTGAGAGCCGATAAGGTTTGACTTTTCAATGGGAACTCCCCTTGTCAACTCAGCTCCCTCCTCCATTGTTCCAGTGAACTGAGTGCAGCTAGTTAGCAGAGAAAGCGCTAAAGCTACCGTCATTAGGATTTTGATTGTAGGAACTGTTTCTTTCATTCTACTTTTCTCCCAGGATAAGATATCGATTAGATAAATCTTCAATTTGTCAGCTAACAACTACCACAAAAATATAGATCAAGTCAGTTTACGAACAATTGACTTGTATCAGCTAACTATACGTGGGTAGAACTTGTGAAATACTTAAATGAATCCAGGCGACAACTATCCTGACAGAGAGGGGGAGCTGCCGCTGATCTAAAATTTCCCACTTCCGCTTTTGGCCGATTCGAGAAGTCTGATAAGTTTGTCTGAGCGGCAGCTATTGAGAAAACCGCCACTCAAACACGGGTAATCAGCGGCGACAGTCGACCCGAAGCGAACTTTTGTGCTCAGCAGTTACTCGGATCTTGTACCGATGCAAGCGACTTGCAGACGTATTGTCGTTCCCGCCCTAAAACCGGAATCATCACAATCGAGAACACCAGTGCCGGCACTAACGCCATTACGGTTTGACCAGTTCCTTCCGCCATCCATCCACCAATTATCGGAAGCACGAAAGCTACGGCATAGCCGATCAGTGTCGTACCTGCGCTCAAGCGGGTAACGCCTAGATCCTTAGCAATTGTTGCTGGTAACGAGACCAACAGAATTAGTTCTACAGTGGCCGTGAGACCCGCGACAACCGCCGCTGCCCACGATGCCCAACCTTCGAGGAACATAAATCCTGCAAGGCCGAGCGTGGCAACGATAGCGGATACACCCAATGGGTTACGCCTGCCAACCCAGTGGGGGGCGCATAACACCAGGATTGAAGCCAGGAGTGGTGTCGAGTTAAACGCAATTAGCAAACCTGCAAGCGCCTGCTCCTCCCCCCGACTGCGTAAAATCGCTCCGGCATAGGCGTTAATTGCAAAAAATATAACAATGGAGCACGCGAGTAACATTCCGAACTGCCATACCTGACTGTCATTCCAGCGTGGCAGCGTATCCCGGGTCCTGATTCTACTGTCGGCTGCGTTCGCCATTTTCGATTCTTCCGTTTCAGGGCGCATCAGAAATGCAATAAACGCAATAAACAGTATGGGAATTGCCCAGATAACGAGAGCAATACGCCAGTCCCCGTTGGCCAGCGGCAAAACTATTGGCAATGTGAGGCCAGCGCCGGAAAACTCGCCTACCATCATCCCATTAAGGTATACGGCGCTACCCATGGCAATATGTGAGGGCGTCCAGCTACGTACCGCGGCGGGAAGAGCAGTCTGGAACAAGGCCACTCCCAACCCCATTAATATTGAGAAACTAAAAAGCAGTATGGTTGTAGGGACGTAGCCGCGAGCTACGGAGGCAACGGCCATTATGACAATGCCACCGGTAATCGCAGTGCGTAAACCGAATCGGGCAATCAACCAGGCCGCCGGCAATGCTCCGAAGGCAACCGCAACGACCGGAAGCATTGTAAGCGCGCCTATCCCGGATTCACCAAGTCCAAAGGTGTCAGCTATACGTGTGGCTAACGGGGGCGCCGCCAGGATCGGGACGCGAAGAGTCCAGCCAACCAGCCATAAGACGGTAAACATACCTAGGGGTAACGAACGCATTGATGCCATGGTGGTCAGATTAATATTATGAAAATCGGATATTAAACACGTTGAAGTTTACATGCTAACAAAATCAGAGCTTTCAAATAGCGGCTTCGACCAGCTCAGCCTGGCGTCCCCTTCTGGCCGGAGATTGTCTCCTGTCAGTGCTTCACGAGCGTCTGCCAGCAGGAAAGCTGACGATTAAAATCCAGCAATCAGGGGCGATTTACGACCCAACGCCGCCATTAGCGATAATGGTCGCTGGATGCATAATCGATGAAACCTTATCATTCTTAATGCGAGAAAAAGACTTGATGATTTAAGGAATGAGCTTCTTTCTCAAGTAGAAATTCATTATCTTCGGGGTAGTATTTCGCGACATTTGGGTCATCGCCAGCAAATTTCATAACGGCCTCAATTGAGTCCCATACGGTTATTAGCAAGAAATGTGAAGCATCATCTTCATCCCGACGAGTAAAGAAAAGCTGCTGAAGTCCATCGATAGAACCATAGTCAGGTGCGGCTCGCTCTTTCATAAATGATTCATATGCATCCCCATCTGAAAGACGTGTGCGCCCGTGCCAAGTTCTAACAATCATATTCTTCTCCGACAGTGGTTATGGTTAGAGGCTAAGCAAATTCAAAAAATAAATCTACATTGTTTGTAATGACTTCAATGTGCCGGAAGCAGGAGTTAAGACGAAAACTCTGAGTGTCTGTTCCTGGCCGGAGATTGCCTCCTAACCCTTCTTATTGAGTGACTGCTTATGAGAAAAAGAAGTTTAAAAGTATTACCAGGTATCTCCTATGAGAGTATGACAAGGAACAGATAAAAAGAACCGAGCACTATCACCCAAGCTACAGATGCCGCGCCAACCCACCCCAGCTTTGTTAACTTTGGTTCCGTTCCCACCTCGATTTTTTCAATATTGTTTAGCTGAACCTCGACAATAATTCCCGCCAAACCTTCATATGCCTGGCCTTCATCCTCAACAACATATACGACGCTGCCCTTTATTCTCGAAGTATTCGCATCATCTACCACCATCCTCACCCGATTTACGTTTTTTGACGAAATTCTAATGTTTTCTTTTGTAACTATGACAATTTCGTTACCTCTATTCAGAGGCCACCTTGACATTGATCCTGAAGGGTATTCGACAATAGCTGGAATCGAATCAGATTCAATCGTATGGATACCGCTGGTAGTGCATCCACTGCAAGCAACGCCTACAATAAAACAGGCTGTCAGAAGAAATATTTTTCTGAATAACATACTGAGCCTATTTAAACACTTGGAATATTAACGGTTATTGACTTGAATCACGCCTGTGGCTAAGAAGCTCGGACGTGAAATTTGCGAGTATTTAAAGCGTTGTAAGTTTGTTGAGCTATAGGTGGAGGTCCGCTCCTGACCGTAAATCGAAACCCGATAAATGCTATAAAGGTCACTAAAAAATCGCCGAATCAAAACTCGTCGCTTGATGTTTATTTATAGAATAGGTTGTACCTAAATCCTGGCAGATGCTCCGGCGGTTTACCCCCAACAACCGCATCCCCGGACTTGGCTTCTTCAATCCACCACGACTGAGAACCCGTGGTTGGATTGGTCGTATCAGAATACCAAGATGAATTATTGACGATGTATTCATGACCAGCCATGAAGTTCACCTTGCCCTGAAGTTTGATTCTCATCAAATCCTTGTATTTCCCACCCGTTAAATACGTGAATACCTGGACATGGTAGGTGCCCGGGGGCAGTTCAGCCCGGCTGTATTCTCGTGCTTCGGGTACTAGTTCGACACGATCCTCATCCTCTACTCGCTGTACGCTGACAGTGCACGCGATCCCCAGTTGACGTTGACAATCGAACCAATCAAGGGTGGCAGTCTGGTCTTTTGATAGCACTTCAAGCTCGGGGCTAACGAACGTCGGTTTGGGTGGTACAATACAACCAGTGAGGATGTGACCTGTCAACAATGTGGTCAGCACGATTAGGCACGCTCTTACCATCGAAAATCTCCACATAATGCATATCTTTAAACTTTATTTTATTGTTTATCACGCTTTTCCTAACTAACTATTGAGCTACATCAATCTGGACTAATCGTCACGATCGAGACCGAGACTCATGTAAGTAGCGCAAGGCGCAAGATGCAGCTAGTAATCGGAGACGGGGAGGAGTCGGCGAGTCTAGATTTGTCGCTTCGCAGTAAGAAAAGAAGGGTGTTAGAGGGTCAATGGAAGGAGAAAGAGGAAGGACCCAATTAATACAGCAACAAATTCGTTGACGGGCCGAATTGATTTAATTGTTTTGGTGATTCTTTTAACATCTCCTAAACTGACACTGATCGTTCTTCCCTTAACGCCAGTATCCCATTTGCCGCCATCGCTGCGGACTGAAATCAGTTCGCCTGTTAGCTGCACGTTAGCCGCATTTCTTACAATCATTTTGAGGTAACGCACATCTTTTGAGAGCATATTCATTTCTTTCTTTAAGTCTATTACGATTGTATCCCCCGATTCCAACGGTACTGGCGATATAGAAGGGTGCTCTACCATGGCCTCTAAGGGGCCACCAGAAATGACCTGGTAACTAGTTTTTGTAGTGCATCCTATGCAGGAGAGAACTAAAAAGCTGCAAGCAATCCACTTGAGTTTTTTTATATTCATAACAGAGTAATCTGAGCACTAAGAGCATGGACGGGAATTGACCTGGATCATGCTCGCGAGCTTCTCAGTTTGGTCGAGAGTCTGATGCACGGCTTAAAGCGTTTTTGTCACTCTGAATGACAGTTGGACGCTAGTTCAGAGGTTGGTGCCGAGCGTCTCTTGTTGGCCGATTCCTGCAGCCTGGCGTGAGATTTTAGGCGTCAGCTTACGGGAAAATCAAATACTTGGGATATCGGGACGATTAGGTAAAATGCCATTATATTCGGAGGGGAAAAATGTCGCGATCTGTGTGTGCGATTGTTGGTGCGGGTGAAGGTCTCGGTCGTTCGCTGGCCGCAAAGTTCGCGTCACAGGGATTCGATATCGCACTGATCTCGCGGTCTGAAGCCAATTGTGTTGCGGCGATTGAGGCTGTCAAAACCGCCAACGATACAGTGGAAGTCCGGTTCTATTCCGCCGATGCCACTAATCCGGAAACCCTTGAATCTGCACTTTCAGACGTAGCCCGAGAACTGGGTGAAATAGACGTCCTAATTTACAACGTAAGAAAAGACTTCACGGCATGTGCGCCGCTCGACATGTCCTATGCTGAGCTTGAAGACATCTACCGGGTGGAAGTGATCGGGGCTTTCGCCGCTGCCAAATCAGTACTGCCATCGATGATCAACCGATCACGCGGCAGCCTCTTCTTTTCAAGCGCGACCGCCGCATTGCGGGGATCAGGGACCTACCCTCTTTACTCTATTGGCAAGTTCGGGTTACGGGCACTTTCACAAAGCCTTACCAGGGCCTACGCAAAAGACGGCGTACACATTGTGCATTTCAGGCTGGATTGCGATCTCGATGTGCCCATCATGCGTGATCTCTATGGAGACAGGTATGACCCGGAAAAGTTAGCCCGCCCTGATGATGTAGCGGAAACCTATTGGCTGACTTATTTGCAGCCTACGGGGGCATGGAGCAATGAAGTCGAGATAAGGCCTAGCAATGAAGTATGGACCTGCTGACAAACTAATACCGAAGAAAGACAGAGACGGAAGTGACCTATCAACTATATTACGCACCGGGCAGCGCAGCGATGGGGACCCGGGTGATCCTGGAGGAAATCGGGGCACCCTATGAGCTAATACAAACCACCATTGACAGGGACAAACCGCTACCACCCGAACAATTGGCGTTAAACCCCAATGGCTGGATACCGGTTCTCATTTGGGACGATGGCGCCATGTACGAGTGCGCCGCGATCAACGTGTTCCTGTGCGATCGTCACCCGGAAGCAAATCTGGCACCTAAATTTAATGAGCCAGAGCGAGGGCTGTACTTACAGACGCTGGTGTATTTTTCCAGTACGGTTCAAAACGCCTTCCAGCTTAACTATTATCCAGACCGTTTTGCCGATACGCCCGATGATGAGCCAAGCGCCCAGAGACGCGGTATTCGGCGGTTGCGCGAGACCTGGAAATTTATTGACGATCAGATTGGTGACAACGAGTGGGTCCTGGGCAACCGCTTCAGCTCTGTCGACATTTATCTTTTCATGCTTACCACTTGGCTGAGTCCGTCGCGAGATCACCCATCAACGGACGAGTTTCCCAATGTGGAGCGAATTGCAGACGCCGTCGTGTCCCGACCAAGCGTACAGCTTGTCTACAAGGACTGGATTGCAGACCAAGAATAGAAGAGGATTATAGCGGAATGAGAGTCTACCCTTTAGGATGTTAGTCTTATATCCGGGCGGCCGCTGTTGGCCGTACTCAGAAGCCCGGCTAACTCAACTGGGCGTCTCCTTTGGGGAAAGCCGACTCTCAATTGATAGCAATCAGCGACGATAGACGACCCAAACGAGACCTTGTCTTTACTATTTGAAACTAAATCGAGCTACCTGTTGGATATTACAGCTTCATCGATTGCAATATAGGCGCCCATGCCAAATAGGATGCCACCCGATACTCGCTTTTGCAGTCGTTGGGCACGTTTGTTTTCTGCGATCCATCTAGCCATTTTACTGGACGAAGCCGCAACCAAAAAATCGCAGGGTAATGCCGAAAGCGTCACGATAATTCCCAATATTAACAATTGGAGAGACACGGGTCCGGATTCCGGGTTAACAAACTGTGGCAAGAAAGCCAGAAAGAAGAGTGCTGTTTTTGGATTGGTAACCTCGACGATGATGCTTTCGTAGAATATCGCTAAAACGGATTTCTTATGGATGGTGTTTTGATGATCAAGGTCATTTGATTCTTTTTCGTAGAAGTATTTAATCCCCAGGTATATTAAATAAGCAGCTCCGACTAACTTCACAACTGCGTAGGCCGTGGGTGAGTGTTTGAACAAAGCCGACAACCCAAGCACTGTCGCAATCACATGAACCAGGCTGCCTGCTGCCAAACCAAAAGAGGCAACAATCCCCGCTCTGGTACCCTGGCCTATCGCTCGGGCCATCACGTATATGTTGGATGGCCCAGGAGATATGTTCATGATTAAAGCGGCCGCAGTAAAAGCAATTAGTATTTCGACGGATGGCATGAATGCTCACATAGAACCTACTAGGGGCATTCAGTATATCCCAACTTCCAAAACTGACTGAGAGTCAGTTATTGGCCGGAGATTGTCCCCTACCATGTTATCGTGAGGGTCCGCTTATGATGCCTTTTGGTAATACGCGGTCTAGTAGCGACGATGTACCTGGTTCCTGCTAGTCAGCGGACGGCTGCGAATTCGTTCTCGCAGGTAGACAAAGAGACCCGAAGCCACGATTAGAATTATCCCGATCCAGACCTCCGTGATCGGCAATTCGTGCCAGATAATCCAGCCCCACATGATTGCCAGCGGCAGGCCGGCGTATTCGAATGGCGCCAGGGTGGCCGCATCGGCCAGACGATAAGCCTGCGCCAGTGAGTAGCCGATGATTGCCGAATTGAGACCGAGCGCCAGGAATAACCAGTTGTCGCCGCCTTGCGGCAGGGTCCAGGAACGCAAGAGAAAAATCAGGCTTTCGTTTTCGAGGCCTACCGCGTAACGACCATCGCCGGCAAAAACGAGAAAGCCCAAAGAGACCACGATAAAACTGCCCTGAATATAGACTGCCATCGCTGACGCCTTCGCCTGGACACCGAGACGCCGAGTCAGAATCTGATTGCAGGCATAAGTTAGCGCGGCTATAACGGGTAATATCATGATGAGGCGATTGACGTTGATTTCGTCCGCACCCTCCCAGGGGCGTTGCATAACGATGACACCGATCAGGCCGATAACCACCGCGAATATCCGCCATGGGCCGACTTTTTCCCCCAGTAAAGGTATCGACAGCAACGTGATGAACAGCGGCGCGACGAAAAACAGCGCGGTTGCCTCGGCTAGGGGCAAAACGGCCAGCGCGGCGAAATAGGTCATATTCGACGTAACGATCAACAATCCGCGCAAAGCATGCAGCCAGGGACGCCGGGGTTTCAGAATCCGCCAGCCTCCTTCGAACTGAACGATAATCAGGCTGAAAAAAATACCGATGGCGGAACGGATGAAAACCATCTGGTGCAGCGGGTAATCTCCAGATAGCCACTTGATCAGCATGTCGTTGGCCGATATCGCCAGCATGCCGAGCAGGAGAAAACCGATACCCGCAGCCGGTCGCTGTTGCAGAATCAGCTGGTTTTGCGCGGCAGCGACCATCTCAACCGACCCCGTAGAACGATGCTACCCAATTTACCAACAGGTCGCCTGGTCCGTTCTCAAAAAAATGTTGGGTAATAATGTCACCATCGTTATCGGCAAAATGAGTCGCGGGGAGCATAAAGGGATGTTCGCTTGAATGGAACTAGTAATCAAATTTGACCAGTGTCTGTTCGTGGCCGGAGATTGCCTCCTGCTTGGGCTTTATGAGCGGCCGCTTACGGGAGGCAGTTAGCCGGCAGTATTTGGAACATTCGATATTCTAGGAATTATTTCGCCAGTCGATAGATTCATAGTGCAAACAATGATGATCCCATCTTTTTAATACTGCTTGAGCTACTTCTGGTACGTAGGCGCGAGTATAATCATCCCCCTGAAAATCGATGACATTTTGCAAAGAATCAAATGTTATGATTGTGAGAAATTCAATCTCATCGTCATTATCTTTTCTAAGCACTTCGAAATTTCTGTATCCAGGTATTTTCTTCGCTTCGATGCTTGGTATGACCTTGCTCGTTAGAGCATCATAATACTTTTCTGCATTTTCTCTTGTTGTCCATCCACGCCATATTCTTTTAATCATTATTGCCCTTCTTTATCGATTACTTATACGTAACAGCACATTTATGAGGTAATTGACCTGATAATATAATATCTATCGCTGGGTGTCCGCTGTTGGCCGATTCGAGAAGCCCAGCAAGCTCATCTGAGCGTCAGCTACGGAGAAAGCCGACGCTCAAGCTCGAGGCATCAGCGGCGATTTACGACCCACAAGAGACCAACGAAGTTGCTAGTTCAAGTGGGCAATTCGGTGAGTTCACGCGACCCTTCGTTGATAAACTACGAATAGACCCACTAGCACAACGATACTGGAAAACATACCAACCCAGGCAATAATCAGGGCCATGCGCGAGATCATGAGACCCAAAGGCGTCCACAGCCTGTCTGCATTAAATTCAGCATCGGCGATCTGGGTTCTGTTCAAGAACGGGCAATCATCGCCATAAAGGGACAGCGCATCACTCGAGCAAGCAAAACCCTTCAGCCCAAACTCTCCGTTTGGCATTTCGTAGACTGTCAGGGAATGAAGCGAAAGATATGCAATTGCCAGGATGATAAGAAAAACCAAGGACCATAAAAGTTTTCGATTGATCGTTTTCTTGGGAGCCTTCTTCATGAATTGATATATCAGGAGCAGCGCAATAATCTGTCCTACTGCGGTAACTTGGACAACTGCCGGGGGCCAAGGCGGAGCGAGTTCGGCCAACGAGGTAACCAGCACCAATGCTGTAGTTGCTACCCCGGCGGTAATCAAGCCAATGAAAGATCTGAAATAGGTGCGAAAATCTGACAGGCCGCTCATTTCATGGCCTTACGTATACAACCAAATCTGCCCAAACCTTCTCCCCCGACGCTGAAAGAAAAAATTCCCCAGTGTCTATTTCAGAATCACTATAGAGGTTTCTGCGTCCATGCACCGTTCGTCCATCTTTCCACTCGGCAAACAGTCGATAATTCCCGCCTACTACTGTAAATAAGTGACCCGTTTCCTCGCGCCAGCGGCAGTTTTCCATATCTCTAGGATCATATCCGTGCAACTCGCAAAGTCGATAATCGAACTCTGAAATGAGCCACACTCGGCCATCTGGTGGTTCTGGTCGAATGATGGCTTTCATACCTCCACCTCCGCATCCCTCGCCGAGCTGTGGCTCTGGTATATTAGGATGGTTGAGCCAGTAAAGCTGCAGCTCTGCTAGTAGCGTGTCATATGAAATCGTATCACTTTCCCATGCGCCCACAGGATAATTTGGCTTTGATAGCGCTGAGACAACAATCTCCTCAAGAACCTCATCAACAACCATAGCTGGATATCCAGCCGTTGTTACTTGAAATCGTGCAAGTTCTACTTGATAGGCCACATATCTTTCAAAATATGATTTCATTTCGAACTCGATTGACTCATCCAACGTCGCTGGCAGCTGGTAGTGCCCTTGACTGAAATCGTAAGTCCTGTTTTCGCTATAGTCCCATGAATTGAATACTTGAGAGAGGCCCACCGCTCCATCAGAGCAAGGTTTCAGGTAAAACTTTCCTTTAAATGAATCTGCTCTGAGTGCCCCCTCAGAGAACATAATTCGGATGATTCCTCGATATTCTTGAACGCGCGACTTGATATCTTGGGGAACCACGGTGGCATGCTGCAACTCCGCTGCATGTCCCAAGGCCGAGATTAATACTAAACCACAAAAAACTAATTCAAATGCCTTCTTAATATTCATGATCGGGTCATTTAAACATCTTGGCTTAGAGTCTAATTGATCTGGATCACTAATGAGAATGGGGTAAGGATATTGATTGTCGCGAAGAAGCCAAATGTCTGCTACTGGCCGAAGATTGCCTACCACCCCAGTCTTTTGAGCGTCTCTTCTGGAGAGGCAATACACTGAAACATTTGATCGGTATCAAGGACCGTATTACTCCTAAGTGCGAAAGTACCCTCATCCATTACTGATGCATTAAAAATCTGCTTTGCGGGAAAGGAAAATGAATGAATTCAAACTTAGTGCAAACATATTCGGCCTGTTGATACTAATTTTTGTGGATGGTTACGGGATGGTTGCTACTGCGCAAACCAACAGCTCCGGGACTGCCGAGACAACCACCATCGAACTTACCGATGACCAGATCACAAACATCGTAGAACGTTCCTATCAATACGTGGCGATGTATAATGTTAACAACAAGTTTGCGATGGACGATGGCTGGCACAATATCGTTCCCGATACCACGCTTAAGGATCACACAATGCAAGTTATTGCACGACCCAATAACGATACGCTTTATATTGGCAGCATGCTCGATTTACGCAAGGACGCCGTGATTCTCGATTTGCCCGCGTTTGATTCAAAGTATGTCTCGTTAATGGTGACTGGTTACGACCATTATGTGAATGTCCCTTTATCAGTCACCATGGGTGACTTTAAAAAACCCGAGAAGGTACTTTTTTATACAGAGCGAACCGAAGGATATGACGGTAGCAGTATTACAAATGTTGATCGAAATTTTGAAATGACGGGAGATTTTGTCTCGGCAGTTATTCGTGTTATGCCGCATGCCAACGACAAAGCATTGTTTGAAAAGATCATAGGACAAATGAAATCGGTGAAAGTCGTTACATTATCTGAATTCCAGGGAGAACCAGCAAAATTTATAAATGACGTGCAGTTTCCGGCTGTGGGGGAGACAGATCTGGATGTGTTTGAGAATAATTTTCTTGAAGTCATGCAATTCGTAGTCAATCACAACAGCTTCGACCCGGAGGATGAGATCGATGCGCAGTTCCTGGCTGCGATGAAACAACTGGGGATTGAGCCAGGTAAGAAATTTGACAAGGCTGGAATAGCCAACATCGATGGAAAACGATTCAGAGCGATAGCGGAAAAGATTCGGGTGGAATCTTTCTCCAAAGCCATGGATCCTGATTTTTCACGGAAACACAACTTGGATTTGTTTAAGACCAAGGGGCAGATGTCTCAGAAACTGCTGCTAATCCAGTCGGTGCTGGGTCCGATCGGTTTGCCTGCAACAGAGGCAGTTTATCCTCCCGTGGTCACCGAGGACGGGAGCCCGATGAATGCACAATACGATTACGTGATTCAAATGGATAAGGATAATTTGCCACCCGCAAAAGCTTTCTGGTCATTGACGTTATACGATTCGGCAAATGGTTTTTTTATTCCCAATGACCGAAAAAAATACAGTGTAGGGGAAAATGCAGGGATGAAGATCGATGCGGATGGCGGCATTAAGATATATGTCGCAGCGGAAAAGCCCACGGGCGTTCCTGAGGAAAACTGGTTACCGATTAATCGCCAGGATGAAAACCTGGATATTATCCTGCGGATTTATGTTCCTGATATTGAAAAATTCAAATCCTGGCCTGTACCGAAAGCCGCGAAAATTTAGAAGATTATTCATCCACTGCCATATTATCGGGGACTTGTTGAGAGTCCGCTGCTGGCCGTTCCCAGCCTCTGGAGTAGCTAATGCGAGGGTCCGCTAACGGGAATACAATCGCACTAATAGCATCTACAGGTTGCTTTACGCAGTCTGCCGCCATTCGTAAAACTCAGTGATATGGTGCAAGATGAGCAATAGAGGTCAGATAACAATTAAAAAGGGAGCGGTGAATTGGCTAATCTAATGTTGGGCGACATCCAGGTTGATCGAATTGTTGAAATGATCTTACCGTTTGAAACTCCTTCCAATTTTTTCCCTGATTCCAGTCCGGAACAAATAGACCTATGCAAACCATGGCTTGAACCTTGGGCACTATGCCCTGAGACAGGGAAGCTCATATTCGTAGTGCAATCTTACTTGGTACGAACACACCACCATACAATATTGATTGATACCTGTGTCGGTTGTGACAAGACGATTCCTTATTACATGGATTGGAACAAGAGAACTGACAGAGGTTGGTTAAATAAATTAGCTGAGTGTCGGGTATTACCCGACGATGTGGATTATGTGTTTTGTACACATTTGCATTGTGACCATGCGGGATGGAATACGCAGCTGCTAAATGGCCGATGGGTGCCGACCTTTCCTAATGCCAAATATATAATGAGTCGTGAGGACTTTGAGCAAGCAGAAGAGCTTGATGAGAGTGGTTATAACGAGAACGTGCTACCTGTAGTAGAAGCCGGTCAGGCAGTGATTGTCGATTCCGATTATGCGATGGATGATAATTTCTGGTTTGAACCAACACCAGGGCATACGTCAGGGCATATAGCGGTAGGCATGGCATCTAACGGAAGAGAAGCCGTTATGAGTGGTGACCTTATCAACTCCCCGATTCAATGTGCATATCCCGAATGGAACGCAGTATCTGATGCCAATCCTTCTCTTGCTGCGATAACGCGTCGAAAATTTCTCGCCGAGAACTGTGACAGAAATAGATTGGTTATGACCGCACACTTTCCAGAGCCATCCATTGGTCGGATTGTGAAGGCTGAAGATGCCTTTCGATTTGTTCCCGAGGATTAGACCAATCTGATTCCCAGCGTCTGCTCCTGGCCGGAGATTGCCTCCCGCATTAGTTATGTGAGGGTCTGCTATGGAGAAAACCGACGCTCAAAATCCGATGATCAACGGCGATCTACGACCCAAAGCTGACATTATCAAGGAGTGCTGGTAGCATTCGTGAGAGGTAACATAGATACACGCGAAGGTCATGCGAATGTATCGCATGTGCGATAAGACAAGGCAATGACAGAGCCAGCGACGATAAGAAATAATCAGATCGAGGTACGTCCACTTTCGGTTCACATAGGCGCTGAAATCACAGGCGTCAACATCGCCAAACCCTTACCCGAACCAGCCGTGATGGCAATCCGCGAGGCCCTTTTACGGTGGAAGGTTTTGTTCTTTCGCGACCAAGATCTTGATCATGAAAGCCATGTCCGTTTCGCCCGCTGCTTCGGCAGGCCGACGCCGGGCCATATCGTTTTCGGTGGTGACGCGGTCTATCCCGAGATTTATTCGATCGCAAAACACCGCACGGCCAATGAAGGAAAGAGTCCGGTTAGAAGAAGCTGGACGGACTGGCACACGGACATTACCGCTGCGGTCAACCCACCCGCCGCCTCGATCTTACGTGGGGAAATCGTACCACCTTATGGCGGTGATACTTACTGGACTAATTTGGCCATTGCCTATGACCGTCTGTCCGAAACACTCCGCGGCTTCCTTGACGAACTGCGCGCGGTCCACCGCTTTAATGCATCTTCCGAAAAGAACACTGCCGAAGACTATGAAAAACAAACGGGCGAAAACGATCTAGTTGCGGAACATCCCCTCGTCACCGTGCATCCTGAAACTGGTGAACGCGTACTTTACGTTAGCCCTGACTTTGTCAAGAGCATCGTGGGGCTTGTTCCCAGAGAGAGCCAGGCGTTGTTGGAGTTGTTGTGGGAGCATGCTGTCCAAACCGAGTTTACTGTCCGTTTTAAGTGGGAGCCGGGTAGTGTAGCTTTTTGGGACAATCGAGCGACCGCGCATCTCGCACCAAACGATATCTTCGCTACTGATTTCGACCGGCAGTTTTATCGAGTGACACTCGGGGGCGAGCCTTCCATAGGCGTAGACGGTCGTCCGTCGATCGCCTTGTCTGGTGAACCAATCCCCAATTTGTGATACTTTCATGCGTCAACGTTGGCGGCCTCGCGAATATATTCAATGGTAGCTAATGGCCGTTTCGAGATGCCCAGCAAGCTTATCTGAGCGTCAGTTATGGAGAAAGCTGCCCCTCGATATCAAGAGCTCAGCGGCGATTGCCGACCCATTGCAGGCGATCTAAACCTGCTGCCAGGGGTCATCGATAAACTTCGACTATTCCCTGTTCCGCATTAACCACTAGTTCATCACCCGAGTGCAGAAGCGAGCACGGATCTTCTTTCAGGCAGTGAAGAATGGGGATACCAGCAAACAACGCGCCTTGCGCAAATATGGGGCTGGCGCTGCGGAAAATTATTGCAAGTGGGCCGATATCCATATCCGTTAATTTGGCCAACGCCCAAGACGCCGCTACACCACCCTTGGGCTTTGTAAAAACGAGCACACGGTCTTTTATCGGTTCCCCATACAAATCGTGATCGCGATTGCCGATAATGCCCGTTTCGAGATCCAGATCGTAACGCACGCCGAAACCCTGGGTCGATACTAGCGCCGGCCCTCGGACAGTTCCGCCCGTGCCTTTGCCACCGGAAAGAATGAGTGATGGATGGTCTGTTAAAGGCATTATTGGGTAAGCCTCCCGGCCACGGCGGCGTCAATACACTCGTTTAACCGACAAAGTGCTGCCGTCAGGCCAACAGAAGCCATTGTGTTCACGAGTTTTGCGGAATTTGTAACAAGGCTACGCCAACCGTTTTGTTCAACGAGCCACGGCGACTCAGGATAAAAGCATGTGCCAGTCGAATACTCTGCGCCAGCACCCAGCAATACCTTCGATACTCCTTCAGCGTCCGCTTGCATTTTTACCTGCGGATCAATTCCGATGATTAGTTTCGTGTGCTCGTGAACCCTTCGTCCATTCAGCAGTTCGGCAATAGCACGCACTTCATTGATCGACAGCTGTGGCGCAGAAAAGACGACAAGATCAACCGTGTCGTTGGGCAATGTATAACTCTCAAAAACCCCCTCCAGATCGCCAGGCGTCATCACATGTTCTTCAACCCGACGTGCTTTACCAATGGCCTGTTCAATTGTTGCGGCTTCCGGTGTTTCACCGACAACATGAAACATTGCGTGTCCACCGTAACTTGCAAGCGCAACGCCTAACTGCTTCAACATGTCGAATGTAGGCCTCGGAAAATTACCATAGAAAACGGGCACTGACTCGTAGCCAGTTGCTATCGAACCTGCCAACTTTGCAATAGCCCCCCAGTCAGCTATCTCTCGGGGCGAACACTCCAGTTTTACGACCAAGGTCGCTCGACGATTTACGTCGAGATGCATGCCATATGCTGGGGTGCAGCCCATCAACGCAGAAGCAAGAGCGGAAGGTCCTCCCTCGAAGTTTGTTCGCGCGCCAAACAGAGCATTCGCACAAATTGCTGATCCGGTATCGCCCCAGGCGAGGCTGTCACCAAACCTCGGCGGATTTATGCTCTGGTAGTTAATACAGGTGTAGGTTGGCCGAAAGCCGAGATTGAGGCACAATCGTTGGAGTTCACGCTCTTCCTGAATATTTGCCTCGGCAACCCCGTATTCAGATATCCATTCCGCTTCTTTCGTGAAATCGACCATGCATGGGTCCAGGGTTCCCGGCACAACGATTTTGTCTCCGTTCTCTACCAGGTTGCTCAGCAACCTAAGGCATGGCTTGCCTCCCGCACGTATGTCTGGAGCAAAGTGTACCGACTCCACGGGAGTCATCATCTCAGCGCCAAAGAACTCACCCAGCCTCTTATTGAAGTCTACCGCCCATTGCAGGGAAGGACCTGCATTGCCGTCCAGCCAACTAGATTGTTCAGAGGTTAATTTCACAAAATTCAACCCCAATTGCTTTGGAGGGCATGCGTTAGAATTGACCTACTCTAACCATCACCCTGGGTTTTGCAAGAGTTCTGTTTATGGCCGAGTCCTGTCCGTTGTTTTATGAACGTAAACGGCCGCAATTGGCACTTCAGAGTCGCCCAGTTACTAAACCGCGAGCGGCAGCTTATGGCCGTAGATTGCCTCCTACCCCAGCTTATTGAGAGTCTCCTTTGGAGAAGGCTGACCCTCAGAATCAGAAATCAAGCGGCAGTAAACCCACAAGAGACGCCCATAAAAAAAGCCACCTCAATGAGATAGCTTCAAGTTTTATTGCCGCTCTATCTTTTTTTAGTTGTACGTTCTGCGGCGTGTAATCCCTGAAAGTCCTGCTCTCATAATCGCTATAGCTATATAGAAAGCAGAGACCACACTTAAACTTTCCAATTTCAGAATATCCCATTTCTTTGTTAAAAATATGTGACGGTTCATACGATTTACATGCCATAGCCTCAGGCGTGCCAATTTTAGAGATGCTTGTTAGAACTCAAACAATTGAAAATATACCCTGCTGTTATAATTCTTTACTCTTCTGGTTAAAGTTGTAAAGAATTCTGACAATGTCCATTTCTGGACGTAGATTGCCTCCTGGCGGACCTTGACGGGGATCTGCTTTGGAGAAAGATGACGCTGAGACTATGTTTTTCAGGGACTGCTAATGATTGATTTCAGAGGCTCAGTAGTTGTCCGCAGGGTCAAGGAAAAACTAAGTATTAGTGGTTTTGAGCAGGCTTATTGCCAAAGTACTGATTTAGCCATTCAATCAAACCCTTAACTCGCGGGATTTCATCATCAGAAGCATCCAAACTCACCGTACCGTCAAGGATAAGATGCTGATCCTGAATCTTTTCAGCTTTTTCCTCTATTTCTCTATTCTTAATGTTTAACATTCAATACTAAAAGCAGTATTTATGCCAAACTCGTTTCACAAAATAAAAATTAGATATTTACCTGTAGCTATTAACAAATCACGTTAATTTAGTTGTAAGAGTTTTTTACACTTCTACCAGGCGAAGTGTAAAATTTTATTACAGTGTCTGGTTCTAGCCGTACTCAGTCACCCAGGTAGTGCCTACGAGCGTCTCCTTTGGGGAAAGCTACCACTCAAAAACTATTTCTCAGAGGCACCCTTAAGATCCCAAGGAGACACCGTTTATAACGCAATCTTCACTACTGATTCTGAAACCGGCCAAATGGCAGTTTGGTGAAATATGGAACGCTATTCAGTCTGTTTGTCAGTATCAGTTTGATTTGTGAATGCCGAAAGGTTCTACTGGACACTATAATGAATATACCAAAACTCGATATTGGACAAATCATAGATTTGTCGCGCTACCCGCTTGATCGATCTGACAGTTCGGACTACCAGACCCTGGTCGCCCGCAAACAGAAAGAACTCGAACAGCAGCAGTATTGCGGTATGCCCGGATTTTTGATCGAAGCGCGACGCAGTGAAATTGCGGCCGAAGTAGAAAACCGGCAGGAACATACCAATCGCGCAGACAATCAACGCAATATTTACCTGGAACAAAAACCCTCGGATTCCCTACCCGGAGATCATCCGAAGAATGTATTCTCGCGTGGCTGTTACAACATGATGGGCACTCATCTGTTGCAGCAGGATTCGCCACTCAGGGATATTTACTATTGGCAACCAATGCAACAGTTCATTGCCGATATTGTGGGTGAGCCGCACCTCTATCCGAATGCCGACCCTTACCAACCAGTCAATGTGCTGTGCCACGGAGAGGGTGACCGATCCGCCTGGCACTTCGATTCCAGTAACGCTTTTACACTGACTTTGATGCTGCAGGCGCCAGAATCTGGCGGACAGTTCCACATGTCGCCCAATACCCGATCCGACTCGGATCCCAATTATGCGGGTATCAAAAATCTATTGCAGGGCGATGAAAGTAAAGTAGTTCAGGTATCGCGTAGTGAGGGCGAGCTGGTTATTTTTCGCGGGTGCAATTCTGCTCACCGGGTAACACCGGTTGTCGGTAGCCGCCGCCGAATGATGTGTGTCATGGTCTACGAGACTGAACCCGATATTTTAGGCGACCCTGTGGTCAATGAAACGGTCTACGGAATCAAGTATTAATAAAATAACAGGGGAATTTCTCCAAAGGAGACGCTCGTAGGTGTTACCTGGGCTTCTGCTTACGGCCAGGGAGCAGACCCTCGACAGGTTTTCCCATGCACCCCGTTTATTATTATTTTTTGTGACTTGGCTCACGACCTTAGTATGGGCACTAACAATACATTCTAGTATCGATATGGATAAGGAGAGGCAAGATGCTATTGCTAGGTTGGATCAGTCATCAATTTGTCATCATCAATGACTTCATCAAAGTAACTGTTCTTTGCAACAAACAAGGGCAGATTGTGCTCGGGGTTAATGCTTCTGAAGGTGACGATAGCCGCCGTGAAGAAGTATTTCTAAAAATTCAGGAAACTGAAAAATCACAATATAATAATGTTTAACTATGGGCGCTCATCCACAAATTATAGAAAAAGAAATTGGCCCGCCACTGAATTTGACGGTAGCGCCTACCGATGACTGGTATCAAGTCATGGATGGGGGTGACTTAGATAAGACTGACAGAAGAATTTTTAACTATGCCATTGAGGAATTTATAGCGGGGTCGTATGACAATGCATTTAAAGGATTTGCCGAACTATCTACCAAGAGTTCTTTTGTTAGCCAATATCATTTGGGATTAATGTATTTAAAAGGCATGGGAGCTTTGCAGGATTATTGCTACGCGCACTTATGGTTCAACATCGCTTCATCGCAGGGCCATAAGAAGGCCAGAGTACAGCTTGAAAAACTAACAAAAAAAATGAGCGCTCAACAAGTAGCGGAAGCCCAAGAGCTAGCCCGAGCATGGGCCGCTAAGAAGTAACTAGCGCTGTAACATAAACACGCTAAAGGAAAAATTACCACTGCATGCGTTACTAAATCCTCCAAAGGAAACGCTCAATAAACGGGGGTCGGCGAAATCCCCGAAATGTGAAATAAGCTTGGGTATGGATACTTTTTTGATTAAGAGCGTAGTGATATATCGACAAACCGCCTATCTAGCCATCGAAGATTGAGTTTGCTGATTGATATTCCGCCTTTAAGGATTCAGAGCAGACACTCGTAATCGATTCACTAACATCGTTCTTCGGCCAGCAGCAGACACATCTGAAGTGGAACTAACTGATAGTTTTAAACACTTCTTTCGAATAGGCACTTTCGATTCCCGATGAATTGAAAGCTGTCACTACAAAAAACCAGTCTGCAGTGCCAAGGTTTTCCACCAAAACACTCGACAATCCCACACTATTTACAGTAATAGAGTTGTCATATTCACCAGGAAATGTGCCGAAGTAAATCTTGAAACCGGCTAGATCAGTTAAGGTAGAGTTATCGGTATTCTGAGACGGCGCTGTCCATGATACTAAAGCCGTTCCATCGCCCACCGGCCCATTTCTTGTCGAAGAACTAGTGGCGTCAGTTTCACTGTCGCTCCCGGTACTACCACCACACCCGTTTAGCAAGACCAGTAAAGTAGTATAAATTAGTAGTTTTTTAAAAGTCATTTGCAGCATCAGTTTTAGTTCTCTTAGTCCTATTTGGTTAAACCGGCCCTGCTCTAGTAGCAAAGTCAGTACAGTCATAATTAATTGATGATTTACTGGTTTTCTTCCGGGCAAATCATTAGCCAGGAAACACGGATTAGGTTCGATCGCATTGATCCAAAAAAAAGCACGAACCCGATCCGATACTATCGTCCCAGTTCTGTGCTTTTGGAAATCAGCTCTGTTAACCTGTCTGACTTAACGAATGCAAGTCTTGGACCCTTGGCTTTGCGCCCCTGCCTTTAGGCGGGTTTGCCTTAATCAGATTTTCTGACGGTATTTTACCCTGATCAATGGGAGTAATGTTCTGAGGTGAGACTTAGTTCACTGTAATTTACTGCGACTTTGTTCTCAGTTTTTTTCCAATACTAAGTAACAAACCCCGGACTGCTCTTTAATTGGCATCCCTCGTCATCATCCGCGAGAATGGGTGTCTCAAATGGATCGTTCTCTGCCCCACATACCGAGGATTTCAGGGTCAGCTTTCCCGTTAGCTGCCGCTCGTAAGCGAAATCCAGGAGGCGACCTATGGCCAGCAGCGGACGCCCGACAGCAGATAATATATTATCAGGTCAATTACCTTTTAATCATGCTGTTACGGGGATGTCTAAACCGATGATTATTTCGAGATGCTCAGAATGCGGAGAGAGCATAAACCGATATACGTTAAAAACTCTCACTTCGCTTTTTCGAATAAGAGGCGGGTTTTACACACACAAATGCAATAATTGCAAAACCACTTTTGCACCTTCCACATTTATTCTACTAGTTACTATTTTTGCTCTTGGTCAGGTAGATATCCGAGAAACGAAACTAAATATAGTGGTGGTGGTTTTTTTAATTGTATCTGGATTTGTGCTTTTAGTAGCTTACTTATTACCGCTATCCGTGTTTCACAAACTTGACGACAACCAAGACTAGAAAAGTGGATCAACCCTTAACAAACGCATGCAGTTGAACAAAGTGTTCGCGTTGATACTCCTAATTTCTCCTAAGTTCCCACTCAGATCCGCTACCTGGGCTTCTCGAAAAGACCAGGAGCCGACGCTCAAAAATTATTCCTTATCCTCTGCTACCGGCACTTAGGAACCATTTGATTATTCACGAGTACTGGGTTTCGCAGACTCCGTAAAACTCCTTTAACAGAGAGTCTGTATAATTCTGTGTTAGGTGTTTAATACATCCTGCGTCATAACAGTAATCATCCATATGGGACATGGAGAAATAAAATGAAAGCAATAGGGTACTTCACATTACTATTTCTCACTATGTCGTTAATGTCATGCAGTAGTGGCACTAATGCTATTAGTAATGATGGGGTAGCAGCAGTTTCGGCACCAGATACATTAGCTGGTAAAACGTATCGAGTAACAGTGGAATCTGGTTCAGGTGTGTTTGCATCAACAGGCACATTTACCGTTGGATTTTTAAGTGATCAGCCCATCTACACTACGCAATGGGATGGTGTTAATTTTCGCGATTCATGGGGGATGTACATCTATAGCTCTAGTGGTGCCAGTGGTACTGTTAAAGTAGAAGATTCTTCGGCTCCAAATACTATTTCTATTTATTCGTTTACATTTAATACTGCTATCTCTGGAACATACGTTGCAACTACAACGGCAGATGTAAATTCCAGGCAATCAGGCACATTCACTGAGCGATAAATCGCCTAACAAAACACTGTTACTGAACAGCAACTGATGGGGGTAGCCTATCGTTGTCTTCAGCAAATTGCGGCGTTAACGGCTGCCAAGGGCACTCAGCAGACCATAATGTTTCCAATCTGAGTTGACGGCTTTGAGTCGCCAATCGCTCCTGCGATTGCCGTTCTAAGGGTCATTATTCCCGTTAGCTGACGCTGGCGCAATTCGTCCCAGCGACAATCTCCGGCCAAGAGTGGTTCCCTGATGTTTATGGTTGGAAGAGGAAAAATCAACATTTCCAAGTACTTCGCAGAACTGAGGTACACCACCGTTCGTGCATTTTTGGCAGTTCGGATTTCTTTGGTAACGTCTACGGTGGCTGCAACGTCAACAGCTTATACCTGCAATGTCACAACACTGGCCAAGCCTGACCGTGCATAAGGCAGGCTATACAGTTTGTGCGGGTATTCGGCAGCCAGTGGATCGTCTTTACCCAAACTGGAAATGGTATCCAGCAGAGCCTTACATCTTAAAATTCTGACGTAAATCTCATGCCTATTGCCGTGACGTCACGATATCCCTGATCTACGGACATCATGTATTCAAAGTTGGATGATGAGCTGTTTACGCCAAAGCCATAGGAAATTGCGCTTTCGTCCCTGCTGTCTGACGTACCGGTTTCATCCATAGCCAATTCATCTGAAATAAAACCCAACACGACGTAAGAAGATTTATCGTGGCCACTGCTTGCACGAATAACACCGTATGTGTCGAACAGGGGGGTAACTCCCATACCGATTCCCGGAGCACTGCTACTGCTATCCAGCGAATCATTTACCGAATTTTCTTCAATAGCCACATTTTCATTGGCAAGCTGTCCATAATTACCCACCCAGGTGCCTGGCTCTGCTCCATCAACCCCGTCTTCATGACAGGAAGCCACGGTGTACTGGGATGCCCCGGAGGCTCGGCCCTGATCTGCTGCCAACGAGGGGGAGCAGTAAAGATAGGCTTCATTGCCAGCGTAAACGCCACTGCTCGCCAGAAGAACGACACCACCAACAAGGCCGGTAAGTATGGGTGATAATCTGGATAGTTTGTATTTCAATGCTTTACTCCCTGTATTGAATTCTATAGGTGTTATTTAGGTCAGATTGCAGGAATCACTTATCCGAACGCGCCAATCGTTTATCTTCACCACGTAGCTTTGCGTTATCGCACAATCTGCGCCATACGTGGTCATTCAAGGAATAGGAAACACCAAGCTTTACCGAAACAACAGGTTCCAAATGCATAACCTTTTTTCTACTTACAAAACTAGTTTACTGCCTCTATCTCGGGCCTGGTTGACTTAAATCAAGTTTCTACCGCATTAAAGTTTTGATGATAGGCGGCGTTCGTTGAAGCTCGAAGTGTTGGCCGATGAAACCTGCGGTTTCTCCGAAGGGGACGCTCGGGCGCGCAACCCGAGCTTCGCATTTCGGCCAGGAGCGGTCGCTCGTATTTATCAGATCATCACCCTCATTTCATTCTCAATCTGTAAAATCTGGTTTGTACCCTAACTCTTCACCCGCAGTGGGTAGGCAGTCCTCGATCATGGAAGTACTCGGTTTCAGTCAGATAATTAACCTGACGCGAACATCTTTCTAAATATGAATTGATCTATGTCGGTAATCTTTCTTGTTTAAAGGCATATTCTAATATATGTCATATTGTTGAATTGAGAGGATATTAGAGTATGTCTATATGTGTCGTCGTTGCTGATAGCAGTAAAGCACGCATTCTGTTGGCGGAGAGTGGTCACAGCCCTTTAATCGATAATAGAGATTATATTCATCCCGAAAGTCGGCTGAGAGAGCAGGACCTGGTTAGCGATAGCCCAGGCAGTGAAACTGATTCGGGAGGCTTGGGTCAACATTCGATGGGGCATGAAAAAGCTGTCCACCAGAAGCATGCGGAAATTTTCGCCCACGAATTGAGTGAGGAAATCGAAAAGCTCAGACGAAACAGTGATCTGAGCAGAATCTACCTGATCGCATCACCGAAATTTCTTGGATTGTTGCGCTCCAGTATCAATAAACAATGCGCAGAGTTGCTAGCCGCAGAGGTAAACAAGGATCTGGTTAATCACAGTATTGAAGACATCCGTTCCCACTTACCAAAACAAATGTAAGTGAATGACCAGTCCTCTAATTATGTTTATAGATTACTTAAATAGCTCGCCAACAAATTTAAAGATCGGTATACAGTCAGGGCAAATCCTACGCAAATAATTGAGCAATGCCTTCGGGTCGGGAGCTGCCGCCCATCGATTTTTTCTGAGCGTTTGCTTCCCCGTATTCAGTCAGATGTTAATTCAGGGAAACTGCTTGCGGCTACGACGTAACAGACCAGTGCCAGCAAGATTACAGCATTGAAGCCGAAATGGATCGCGAGCAGGGTTGCCAGAATTGCGCTAATCACCGAGGCGCAGCCATTTATGCCCCAGGCCCAGGCCGTCAGAGATGGCGGGCCACTGGCGAGCGTGGACAGGCCCAGCGGGAAGGGTACTCCCATGCAAAAACCCAGTGGCGCGATCAACGCGATACTGAGCAGTATCCTGACTTGCAGTTGCCAACTACCTGCAACCTGCATCAGTGGCTCGAGTAGCACCAGGTATAACAGGACAATCGCTACGATCACCGCCACCGCTTTGGTGTTGACTCTTTTCGAGCGCAGCTGTGCCGCAAAGCGCTGCGAGTAGGCGCTGCCTGCGCCAGCCGAAACCAGAAATGACGCCAGTACCACCGAGGCAGCATAAATTGGATGATGCAGCAGCAGGATGAATTTCTGCAAAAAGGCGATTTCCATGAACAGAAAACCAAGCCCCAGCGCAAAAAAATAACTCAGCACTTTGAAGCTGCTCGTGAAGCTGACTGTTTGCGAGGTCTCCCGGCGAATGAAAGCAAGCGGTAACAGGATCAGCAGCAGGCTGAACAGCACCGTCAGCAGCAGCGTTATCGCCAGGGTGAGATAGCCGGTCTCCAGTAGTGCGCCTCCGCCCCGGTGCCTCAGGCTGGTCAGTTCAGACAGGCTGCTCCATTTCAAGAAGTGGGAATGGAATGGGCGGTCGTCAGTCGCCGGTTCGAGAGTGAATTTGTAGTCATGCAGGAATTGATCGCGCTGCTGGCCGAGCAGCGCCCGCGTACCGTCGTAGAAATAAGAGACTTCAAGCTGGTTATAGTGGTTAGCCTCGTGCGCGGGCATATCGGGGTAATAGGCCAGGTCAAACGAGCGTCGCTTGCAGAAATCCTTGATTGCCTTAATGTCCGCACTGCCCATTTCCCCGTTTTTGATTAGTAACGTACTGGTCTGCCAGCCACGGATTAGCGCCAGCCGACGCTCGATGTTATCGGCGCCCAGCTGGGTAAGTGCCGCGATCGCGCTGGCAAACAATTTCAGGCTATCCCGCGGCGGCAGCTGGATTCCGTTCGTTAGCGCGATATATCCCTGGTCATCGAGCCGTTTCAGGGCCTCTTTCAGTGCCGACACGGTGTATAAATAATTTTCATTGAGGCCGTGAACCCCGCCAGCAGCGCCGGCGGGAGAATCGAGTACTGGAAACTGGATCAAATCATAACGACTGGTTGTACGCTGCAGGAAACCGCGTGCCTCGGCAATCTGCAGGTTGACCCTGGCATGGTCGAAGATCCCGCCACTGAATTCACCGAGGCGGACGCTTACCAGTTCTGCGACCTGGGGGTTGATTTCTACCGCGTCGATGCGCTCTGCATCATGGTAGAGCGCCTGTAGCACGTCGGCTCCGCCACCGGCGCCCAGTACCAGGACCCTCCCGGGGTCTTGCAGGTGGTAGGGTAGCGCTGAGGTTAGATAATCCAGATAGCCAAGGCTGGCGCGATCATCGGCATAGTGCGTGATCGCGGTTAATCCATCGCCGTTGATAAACAGGCCGAGTTGTTCAGGGGGTTCGATACGGGAGTTGAGGCTCAGTCCCGGCGCATGGCGCAGTGGAGTGATCCGGCTTTCTACCACATTGATTATGCCCAGCGGGCTGAAGCGCTCGGCGATCACCCGGGTTCCGGGCACGCGAAGCAACTGGCTAAGACTCTTGTAAGGGGAAATTAGCGGCTCGGTCCAGGAGCCCGGAAGCGAATACAGGCAAAGCATGACAACCGGTAGACCGATGATTACTTCCCGCCAGCGTCCCCGGAATTCGATCCATAGCACAGCCGCGGCGGCAAATCCCAGAAACGATACCAAACGCAGCGCTGTTGCAGGCGGTACCAGGAACAGTATTGCGATAATTCCGACCGCGCCGATCCCGGCGCCGAACAGGTCGGCCGCATAGATACGCGCTAACGAGTACTTGAAGCGTATCAGTGCCAGCCCGATCAGGTTGGCCGCGAAAAAGAACGGCAGCGTCAGCAGCAGGATGACCAGGGCAAGTCGCAGCCAGTGGTTATTGTCCCAGATCAACTCCTCGGGATTGAACGACAGGCGTTGGGCCAGCGCATAGCATAACAACGAACTGAGCCCGAACAGGCAGGCCTGAATCACCGCAAAGTTGCGGAAGTTATTTTCGAAAACTGCCCGGGTCAGGACGAGCAAACTGCCGCTGGCACCGAAACCGAGCAGCGCGACGCTGACTACCATGTAGGCGAAGTGATGCCACTGGATTAACGAAAACAGTGCCATCAACAGTATCTCGTAACCGAGTACGGCTGCCGAAATCAGGGCGATGGAGAGCCTTGGTTGCGTATTCAGGGTCACGATTGCAGGCGTACTAGTGTTCCCCGGTCAGCGGCACGAATCTGACCGGCAGTACCTGGCGCGTAATAAATTCGTCGTTTTCGTTGCGGGTAATCAGTACCAGCTGCTGGGTAGAAAATCGGCTACCCACCGGGATGATCATCCTGCCTCCGGGTTTGAGTTGTTGTAACAACGGCGGGGGAATGTGGCTGGCCGCAGCAGTCACGATGATTGCATCGAAAGGGGCGTTCTCGGGCCAGCCATAGTAGCCATCTCCGAGACGTACTTCGACCCGGTCATAACCGAGCCGCTGCAGGCGGCTTTGCGCCTGTTTTCCCAGTGCCTGGATAATCTCTATACTCCACACCCGGGTGCCGATCTCCGCCAGTATCGCGGCCTGGTAGCCCGAGCCGGTGCCGATCTCCAGAATACGCTGGTCCGGCTCCGTATCCAGCAGGTCGGTCATGATCGCGACGATGTACGGTTGTGAAATTGTCTGCCCGTGACCAATCGGTAACGGCCGGTTCTGGTAGGCCCTGTCGACCATATCAGGCGGCACAAACTCGTGCCGGGGTACCCGCACCATTGCATCGAGCACTCTTGTATCGAGGGCCGATCGCTTGAGGCAATGGCTGGTATCGCGGACATCGGCTTCGATCAGGCGTATCATTTGTGCGCGACTGTCCTCGAAACGATCACTGGCCTGTGCTGGATCGATCAGGCAGCTGCTAGCGAAGAGCGACAACAAAGCGCCAAGCATGGCAGCACCGAGATGACGATATGAAACCGGTTCAAACATAGCTGAATAGTTGCCTGTACCTCACTGCTGACCCCGATTATAAACTTGAAACCATATCTGGCCAATTTTCGTTTCTACGAGGAACTCAACGATTTCCTCGGACGCGAGCATTACAAACAGAGCATCGCATACCGGTTTGCTGGGCAGCCTGCGATCAAGGACCCGATCGAGGTACTCGGAGTGCCGCATACTGAAGTTGATCTTATCCTGGTGAACAACGAATCGGTGGGCTTTGACTACAAATTGAAAGATGGCGATCGCGTCGCGGTATACCCGGTGTTCGAAAGCCTCGATATCTCGCCGGTGCAGCGTTTGCGACCGAAGCCACTGCGCAATACCGCCTTCATGGTTGACGTTAATCTCGGCAAACTGGCGCGTGGCCTGCGCATGCTCGGATTCGACGCGGCTTACGGCAATCGCCTGAAGGATCACGAAATCGTTGACATCGCCACGCGGGAAAAACGTATCGTTTTGACGCGGGACAGGCGACTGCTGTTCCGTAAGGCGATAACGCATGGTTTCTGGGTAAGAGCGGTCGATGCGGATGCCCAGGTCAGGGAAGTACTGACGCGACTCGACCTTTACGGCCAGGTCAAACCGTTGCAGCGCTGTATGGATTGTAATGGCAGGATAGAGCCTGTTGCGCGGGAACGGGTATGGTCTCGCCTGGAACCACTCACTCGTCGCTACTATAGCGAGTTCTTCCGCTGCTCGAGCTGTGAAAAGATCTACTGGTCAGGCTCACATGTGACGCACATGACGGGTGTTATTCGCCAGCTGCTTGAGCATTAGACGTCGCGCCCGGGATAAGTGCTAGCGGCAATGGCCATGAAGGAGTCGCTGACATCTACGAATGATGTTCTTTTGCCGGTGCTCTCCTGGCTTTGGATTTCTCGTGAAACATTTCTGGGCGGTACAGGTTGTTCTGTTTACAATCGCCGTTACCATAACCGAATTCATCGCCTGCCTGGAAAGAAAGGTGGAGTGCCGCTCCGCCCGACGTTGAATTCAATAATATCCAGGTATTGATTTGAGCTTGAAACAGGGAGACCGACAATGACCAGTTACATCATCGAACCGGCAGTGCCCGCCAGCCTGCCCATCCGTGGCTCCGATGAACGCTTCCCCGTTCGTCGTGTTTACTGTGTGGGCCGCAACTATGCGGCGCACACGATCGAAATGGGTGGTGACCCGGATCGGGAAGTACCGTTCTTTTTTCAAAAGAATCCTGACGACCTGCTGACCGGTGGTGCTGACTTCCCCTATCCGGACAAATCCAGCGATGTCCACCACGAGATCGAAATGATTGTCGCACTGCACAAGAGTGGCGCCAACATTCCGCTCGAGGCTGCTCTGGACCATGTCTGGGGTTACGGTGTTGCCCTCGATATGACGCGACGCGACCTGCAGGGCGCGTGCAAGAAAGCAGGGCGCCCGTGGGAAATCGGCAAGGCCTTTGATCATTCGGCACCCGCATCCGAGCTGGTGCCGGTCAGTGAAGCAGGCCATCCGACGGATGGCGCCGTCTGGCTAAAGGTGAATGATGAAATTCGTCAGCAGGGTAACCTCAATCAGATGATCTGGAAGGTGCTTGAAATGATCGCTTACCTGTCCGGTCTGTTTACCCTTGCACCGGGCGATCTGATCCTGTCCGGTACGCCATCCGGGGTCGGTCCGGTTGAGCGGGGTGACCAATTAGACGGGCATATAGATGGCGTCGGCGACCTGCACTGCAAGGTTGTCTGACACGGGGCGTTTCCGGCAGGGTGACGAGTGTTGTCGAGCAATCACGTCAACGTTATGACAAAGACTAGAAATCTATTATCCAGCGGAGATAAACCCGCCTGGAGTATCACAGAGTCTCGATCAGTTTGATCATCCGCTGCCGGGTCGGTTCATCGGGCAGGCGACCGTAGCCCGCCGCCATGTTGTCAACCATGTGTTTGAGTTTGGACGTGGCCGGAATAATGCAGGTTACCCCGGGATGAGCGGCGATAAATTTCAAAAAGAACTGCCCCCAGCTGGCGCAGTCAATGTCCGCCGCCCAGGTGGGCAGGGATTTGCCCTTAACCTTGCGGAACAGGCTGCCGCGTTGGTAGGGGCGATTGATCAGGGTGGCGATACCTCTTTCCCGCGCAATCGGCAGCAGGCGCTGCTCCGCGGTGCGGTTCTGGATGTTGTAGCTGAACTGGACGAAGTCCAGCGGCAGCTGCTGCATTAGTTCCTCCAGGTCCTGGTGGTAGCGGCCGTGAGAGGTGGTAATGCCGATGTAGCGTATCCTGCACTGCGCTTTCCAGTCGACCAGCGTATCGATGTGAATCTGCCAGTCACGCAGGTTGTGGATCTGCATCAAATCGATTTGATCGACCCCCATGCGCTGCATCGAGCGCTCCATCTGTTCGATGCCGTCACGTTTGCCGTAAGTCCACACCTTGGTCGCGGTAAAAAGATCCTGCTTGTTAGTCGCCTTGTTGACCAGGGCACCGGTAACCGCTTCCGCGCTGCCGTACATCGGTGACGAATCAATCAATTGCCCGCCGTTGTCAAAAAAAGCCTGCATCACCGCCATCAGTGGTGACGTAACTGCCTGGTCGCTATCGACGTCGAAAGTTCGCGATGTGCCAAGTCCGATGACCGACAGGCGTTCGCCGCTGGAGGGAATCGTTTTCTTGATGACGGTCGATTCCGCCGCGAGTGCGAACCCGGGAACGGACGAAAGCATCAAAGATGCGGCGGCGCTGGTTTGCAGAAATTGACGGCGTGAAAGTTCATTTTTAAGCAGTGTCATATCAAGTCTCCGTTAGTGCCTCGGGGGCGGGCTGTCGTTGTCGGTCGTTTTTTTCATAGCTGTTGCCGAGAAAAACAGCGACCAGTGTCCACAGGCAGGCGAGCAGGGCTGCCACGATCGCGATAGCACCGAGCCCCAGCCCGATACCCTGCGCAAGAGCGGTATAGGTCCAGCCGGCCAGTACGTCACCGCCCCGATAGACGACGATATCAATAACCGGCTTGGTTTTGAACCGGGTTTCACGTTCTACCCCGGTAAAGAGCATTTCCCGTGCGGGTTTCGTGATCGCGTAGTTACCCGCGCGGCGCGTGATTTGCAGGCCGATCAGCAGCGCGAGTCCGGGCGCGACGGCGACCGCGATCCAGCCGAAAACGAGGATTACGGGGATCAGCGCCAGGGTTACTGCCAGGCCGAACCTGGTCGCCAGGCGGCTGGTGGCAAACAGGGCGGTGAGAATCGCCAGCGTATTGACGATAAGGTCCATCATGCCCCAGTACTGCGAACGCGTGGCCCGGTCATACTCGACCATGACATTTTTCAGTTCGAAGTAAACAAAGCTGCTCATCATCGTGTAGAGCACGATGAACAGACCGATGCCAAGCAGGAATCGGTGGCTGATAAAGTCGATAAAGCCATTGAAGAAATCGCCACCGATGGATGCCAGGGTAGTGGGGTCGGAGTTGTTAGCAGTCTCGCCTGGAACCCGTGACCTGGTTTTCTCGAGGTAGAATATGAGCGGCACGATCAGCAGTAACATGAGCGCCGCGATCAGTAGCAGATTGTACACGCCTAGCCGGTCACCGAGGAAAACGGGTATCGCGGGCCCGGTTACCGCACCGATGCTGGCACCGGCGCCGAACAGTCCGAACAGGCGCCTGGATTGCCCGCTGGAGTAGATGTCGGACATGAAACTCCAGAACACCGAGACATGAAACAATGCGAAAAAACTGACCCAGACGTAGAACGCCTTGTCGATCAGCACGGTATCTTCCAACCAGCGGGTAGCGAGATAGAAGAGCAGGAAGGAGGCGGCGAAAAATATATAGATTCCCGGTACCAGTTTGCGCAGGCTTACCCTGGAGACCACCAGTCCGTATAGCAATACTGCGCCGGCACTGATGAAAAAATTCAGCGTCCACAGCCAGCTTAGCTCGGCGTCGGTCCAGTCGCTGGACATCGCGTCGCGCACCGGTCTCAACACGTAGTAGGCCGCCATCAAGGTGAAAACAAACAGGAACGATAACAGCGCGGCGGGGATTTCGTCTGGCTTCACCTTGATCAACTTGTTAGCGAGCTTGTGTAATGAAATGGGCATCACTTCGATCCGCTTACTCGATGGATGGCCAGTCCGGCCACGATTTCAGCCGCGGGTTGATGGGTCAGTACGCGCGGATCTACCTTGAGCTTGCAACTGCGGTTTCCTCCACCCAGCACGATGTACTCGCATTGCATTACGGCGTCGTCCACCCAGATCGGCAGATCCTCCGCCAGCGCCAACGGGGTCACGCCACCGATTTCCATTCCGGTGAGCTCGCGGGTTTCATCGGCGGAGGCAAATGACACTTTACGTGCGCCCATTTTCTTGCGCACCGTGTGATTAGTGTTCAAACGATCTGTGGCAAGCAGCACGCAGAGCACGAATTTCTGCTTCCCGGTTTTCGACCTGACCAGGATCGCATTGGCGGAGTTTTCCAGCGCCGCGCCATAGTGTTCACAGAACACGGCCGTGTCGGCAAGCTCCGGATCACATGGCCAGACCTCGAACGGCAGACCGGCCTGTTCAAGAAACATGCGGATTTCGGGCAGGGTATCGCTCATGTATTGACCGGAAAATGGTTCGGGGGACCAATATTTAACACAAAGCGCATTGCCTGTGAATACAGGCTTGACTTGATTGTCAGCTTAGTCAGAATCGCCTCAAACAAAGAACGAGGCCTAAAATGAAACTTTCCGATTTTAAAATGCTGACTTTTGATACCTACGGTACCCTGATCGACTGGGAGAGCGGTATTTATAATGCGCTCGGACCATTGCTCGACAAGCTGCCACTGCGGCTGGAACGCGACGAAGTCCTCGAGTTGTTTGCCGAGACCGAGATGCGTCAGCAAGCCGATACGCCCGCGCTGGTTTACAGCGCCTTGCTGGCCGAGGTTAGTAAATCGATTGCGCAAAAATGGCAGATCAAGCTGAGCGACGAGGAAGCGGCCACCTTCGGGCGCTCGGTCAAGCACTGGCCGGAGTTCGAGGATTCTGCCGCCAGCCTGCAGTACCTGCGCCAGCATTATCGCATGGCGACGCTGACGAATTGCGATCGCATCAGCTACATGGGCAGTAACGCCAGGCTCGAAATCGAGTGGGATGCGATTTATACCGCGCAGGATGTGGGCTTCTACAAGCCGAACCTGCGCAACTTCGATTACATGTTCGAACACGCGCGCCGCGACCTGGGTGTGCTGCCGCATGAAATTCTGCATGTTGCCCAGTCCCTGACCCACGACATGGTGCCGGCCACCAGCAAGGGCATGACCAAGGTATGGATTAATCGCCGGCATAACGTGGAAGGTTACGGCGCCACCGCACCGCCCGAGGGTGAATACACGATGGAGTGGGAATTCAACAGCATGGCGGATTTTGTCAAAGCCCACCAGCAGGAACTCGCTTAGCTGACCTGCGTCCTCCGCGCTGTCATCCCCGCCCCCTGAAGTCATCCCCGCCCCTATAGTCATCCCCGCGAAAGCGGCGGTCCGACGTATCGGGATCTTGAAAAGCTGCCATGATTGTGAGATCCCGATACATCAACCCAGCGTGCGCGGGGGGGCGCTTGCGCGGGGATGACACCATGTCACCTTAACTAGCGGATCTTTGTCGGGCGCACAGACCCATAACCATTGCGACGATACGCGCTGCGACCAGGGCGCCGCGGCCGCCGATGTCGGCGCCCGGCATGAGTTCGACCAGGTTGAAGCCGCAAATTCGAGCCCGCTTTGCAGCGGCCTGCAATATATCGAGCAGTTGCCAGTAGGAAAAGCCTCCGGGAGCCGGTCCGATGACGGCGGGCACCACGGCCGGATCCATGACATCGATGTCGAGCGCAATATAGAGATTGGCGTCGTGCGGAATAGATTCGATGATCGCGTCGATACCGTTTTGCACCACGTCGCGCATCGGGTAAAAACTGACTCCCCAGTCGAGTGCATCCTGGCGATCCTGCGGACGAGCGCTACCGATACCGCGCGCACCCACCTGGATAATGTTTTCCACCCAGCCCATTTCGGAAGCGCGCCGCATATTGCTCGACAGGCCCAGCTTTTCACCACTGACTTCATCGCGCCAGTCGATATGGGCGTCCAGTTGCAGAATCGTCAGTGGCCCATGGTCGAGATACGCTTCGAGTATCGGGATAGGTACTGAATCGTCACCACCCATGACCAGCGGTACTGCATCAGCCGCGAGGACCGTGCTGACATGTTTCCGAATCAAATCCCGGTTGGCGCTGAAGTCGTTCTCACTGTAGTCGAGGTCACCCCAGTCGACGGCCTTGACGTCGCCGGGCAGGAGATAGCCGTCGATATCAAAGTCATGATGTCCGAGGACACCGGGCCAACCGAAGGCGTTGCGAATCGCGGCTGGCGCCTCGGCGCAGTAACTGCCGACGCTGGCATAAGGCGTCGCACCGGGTACGCCCATGAGAACGATGCTGGCGTCTGCAATCTCGCCGGCTGATAACAGCGGGAGGTCGAAAAATCCGCCGCGCGGCTGGCCGCCGAACATGGATTTCATTTTGGGTGATTGGGTGGTCATGTCGATAATCAGGGTTGTGGTTTGGTGGAGGCTGAGGCTAGCGTAAACAGGCCGGTTGACCGGGTCTGACCGCGCACGGTTACCTCACCGATGCGCGACAGTTCGAAATCCGGGGCCTGCGCCGCGCTCGACTCCGAAATCAGCAGGCGGCTGCCGTATTCCTTGTTCAGGGCCTCGAGGCGAGCGGCGAGGTTAACGGCATCACCATGCACCGTATAGTTCAAACGTCCTTTTGCACCGATCGCGCCGGCGACGACGCTGCCGGTATTGATGCCAATGCGGATGTTCAGGGTTTCGCCATCGAATTCGTTACTGGCGGTACAGTCCAGCATCTGCTGTGCGGCCTGGATCGCATTGCGGGCATGATTGACATCGGCCACCGGAACGTTGAAGGTGGCCAGGATCGCGTCGCCCTGAAACTGCGTGACCACGCCGCCATGTTGTTCGAGGATGTCTACCATCGCGGAAAAAAAGCGTTCAGTACGTCAACGATTTTGACCGGCCCCAGGGACTCGGTGAGATGTGTGAATCCCTCGATATCGCAAAACAATACGGTGGCCTCGGTTTGTTGAACCGGGATCGAACCGCCGCCCGCGAGTAGCGAACTGGCGACTTTTTCGGGCACGAAGCGACCCAGCGTATCGCGAATCACTTTGCGTTCACGCAAATTTTGCACCATGTTATTGAAGGCCCTGCCGGCATCGTCTATCTCGCGGATGCGGCTGGCCTTCAATTGGTCGACTGCATCGAGTTCACCCGAATCGACCGTTTTAGCAGCATTTACGATTTCCCTGATCGGTACACTGACCTTGCGGCCGACAAGGATCGAAGCGAGCACCGCGAATACCAGCACCGCGACCCCCGCCAGCATGGCCCCGACTATGCGATCTCTCCAGTCGGTCGATCTCAGCGACATATTCACATAAGCGCCGACGGTCCACGGAGCAGGGCCGTAGCGCTTAATATCACGGTGCAGGTAAAGATAAAAGTCATCCCCCCAGAAGACGCCGCTGGCGTTGGTGTCGACAAGCTCCCTGGCGATAAACGGGTCGGTTTCGTCCGGTGACCAGATGCGTTTTAACACCAGGTCGCCCATCTCATCAAGACTTGACAGGGGTTGCTGCATACTGCCAATACTGATGGCTGGATGCGCTAAAACGAAATCCCGATTGTATAGTACAAATGGCGTTATCCCGGTTTCGGCGTGCTTGCTTGACAGGTAAGCTGAGAGTTCCTTCAGCGTGATTATTTGCGCAAAAACACCAATAAATTCACCATTTGCATCATTCAGGGGGACATCGTGCAGCAGTGTCGAGGCACTGACGGTTTCGGTAAATATCGGCTCGCGCCAGGCGGGTGATTGCGCATTTTTTACCATTTCCAGGTATTCCTGCATCCAGGGTTGCTGCGACCAGTCCTCGTCGATTGCCAGCCTGCCGTCGCGCTGCCAGCGCCGGCTGTTACCATCGGGCGTAATAATTGCGATGCCGGCAACCTGCGGCGTCGCCGCCAGACTACCAAACATGTATTCATCCAGTGCAGCGGGACTGGATAAGTCCCTGACATCGTTTGCTACCCAGCGGGCCTGGTCGCAAATTGGAGACAGGCGGGCTTCAATGCTCAACTCCATCGAGTCGATCAGCGTTGTTGCCCTGTCGGCCAGCTGCTTGAGCGTACTTTCCGCGGCCTGGCTGAAACCAAGGTAGAGGACGATGGCCACGGCCAGCGCGAGCAGACTGCTGGTAGCAAATACGGAGATCGCGGTGATTGGAATACGATACTTTGCTAACATCACGGTCGCCGGGTTACGGCCGAATTTGCATGAAGCCCTAAGTTAGGGCTTCTTGCAGGTGCGGGTCAAGCCTAAAAAATCTGCACTGCCGGGTCTGCCCCGGAAAATTTCCTCAGTAGCTCCGCTCGGCGCGTTGCAACAGTCTCGATACCAGCCTGCTTGATATGGCCAAAACCCCGTATCTGCTGTGGCAGGCTCGCGATCTCGATCGCGGTATCCAGGTTATCCGGCCCGGTATCAGCCAGTAGCTGTTCGATATCAGCCTCGTAGGCCGTGATCAGTTCGCGTTCCATTTTGCGCTCCGCCGTGTAGCCGAATATATCCAGCGCGCTGCCGCGCAATTTCCTGAATCGCGCCAGTACGCGCAGTAGCGGCAGCATCCAGCCGCCGAACTCGCGCTTCTGCAGTTTGCCGGAATGCGGATCGCGTTTAGCGAGCAACGGTGGAGCCAGGTGGAAATGTAATCGGTAGTCACCTTCGAACTGTTCTGCCAGCGTCTGCTCGAAGTCGCCATTACTGTAGAGCCGCGCGATTTCATACTCGTCCTTGTAGGCTAGCAGGCTGAAGTAGCTGCGCGCCACCGCGCTAGTCAAAGGCAATTCAGTGTTTGCCGGCGATTGCAGTTCCTGTTCGAACCTGCGCACCCGTTCGACCAGGCGCTGGTATCTTTCGGCATAAGCCTGGTCCTGGTAGTCGCTTAAATAGGCACTGCGATAAGCGATGATCCCGTCCAGGTCTGCGGGTGGCGAAGCTTCAGGTTCGTTCGTCAGGCCCGCTTCGCGCCGCACCGCGGCGGCGTCGATGGCGTAGCGTCGTCCCCACAGGAAAGCCAGCTGGTTGGAATCGATGGCCACGCCGTTGAGTTCGACCGCCGCGTTGATCGCGTCTGCGCCGAGCGGGATCAGGCCTTGCTGATAGGCGACACCAAGTAAAAAGAAATTGGCGTAGATCGCATCCCCCAGCAACCGCGTCGCGAGCGTGGTCGCCTGCACGAAATGGCTATGCCCGCTTTCAATTTCTCCGGCAATGGCCTGTTCCATATCGTTAATCGGGAACACGGCGTCCGCATCGCGCGTGAAATCCGCGGTGGGCGAGAGATGGCTGTTGACCACGGCGTGGGAGTGCTCCCGATTCAACTTGGCCAGCGCGTCATCGGCCGCCGATACCACCAGGTCTGCGCCAAGCAGCAGATGCGCCTCACCGGCGGGAATTCTTACCGAGTAAATCTGTTGCTGGTTTTCGGCGATGCGAACATGCCCGGTGACCGCACCGAACTTTTGTGCCAGTCCGGTCTGGTTCAGCACCGATGCGCCTTTCTGTTCGATATGCGCGGCCATGCCGAGGATCGAACCCACGGTCAGTATGCCGGTGCCGCCAATGCCGGTAATGAGGATGTTGAATGGCCCATCGATTGAAATTCGCTGCGGCTCGGCAGGTTCAGCCCAGTTACCGGTTGGGGCGCCTGGTTTACGTTTGCGCAGTTGTCCGCCATGTACCGTGACGAAGCTGGGGCAAAATCCGCGTACACAGGAGTAATCCTTGTTACAGGCGCTCTGGTCGATGGCCCGTTTGCGACCCAGTTCGGTTTCCTTAGGAATAATCGACAGGCAGTTGGACTGCACGCCGCAATCACCGCAGCCTTCACACACCGCCGCGTTGATGAACACCCGTTTGGCGGGATCATCGAGAATACCCTTCTTGCGTCGGCGTCGTTTTTCAGCGGCGCAGGTTTGTGCGTAAATGAGCGCGGTACAGCCCTCGGTTTCGCGCAGTTCACACTGAATCGATTCCAGTTGGCTGCGATGCGAAATCGAAACGCCGTCATGTTTCGAAACAGCAGAGTTCCGATAGTTATCGGGGTGATCGGAAACGATGGCAATACGTTTTACACCCTCGGCGCGCAATTGCTCGACGATTTGCTCAACCGACAGCGCGCCGTCGAGCGGCTGCCCGCCGGTCATGGCGACCGCATCGTTGTATAAAATCTTGTAGGTGATATTAACCCCGGCAGCGACCGCGGCGCGGATCGCGAGCAATCCCGAATGGAAGTAGGTACCGTCGCCGAGGTTCTGGAATACATGCCTGGTTTCGGTAAATGGCGCCTGGCCCAGCCAGGTGGCGCCTTCTCCACCCATCTGGGTAAAGGTTTCGGTGCCGCGATCCATCCAGGTCGCCATGTAGTGGCAACCGATGCCGCCGTACGCCTTGCTGCCCTCGGGCACGACGGTTGAGGTGTTGTGGGGGCAACCTGAGCAGAACCAGGGTTTGCGCTCGGCGCGATTTCTCGGTTTTGCCAGTGCCGCTTCCTTGGCTTCGAGGAAGGTCAGGCGTTGCTGGATCGATTCGCTGTCGAAAAACTTCGAGATGCGGGCGGCGATGACGCGTGCGATCATCGACGGGGTCAGTTCACCGAGATTGGTGATCAGCAGGTTGCGATCTTCATCGTATTCGCCGACGACTCGGGGACGGCGATCAACCGGCCAGTTATACAGTTGGCCAGTGAGCTGGTCTTCGATCACGCTGCGCTTTTCCTCGACCACGAGAATTTCCTCGAGTCCCTGCGCGAATTGATGGGTCATGACCGGTTCCAGCGGCCAGCTCATGCCAACCTTGTACAGGCGAATGCCGATTTGCGCGGCCAGCCTTTCATCGATGCCGAGATCGCTGAGTGCCTGCAGCGTATCGAGGTAGGATTTGCCGGTAGTCACAATGCCGAGACGTGCGTTGTCGCTGTCGAGTTCGATGCTGTTGAGATTGTTGGCGCGCGCAAACGCCCTGGCGGCATAAATCTTGTGACGCTGCAGTCGCTCTTCCTGCGCCATCGGTGAGTCAGGCCAGCGTGTGTGAACTCCATCTTCCGGAAGTTCGTAGTCATTGGGGAGCACGACTTCGACGCGGTCACTGTCTATGTCGGCGGAAATCGCCGCATCCATGTTCTCGGTGATTGCCTTCAGGCCTACCCAGCAGCCGCTGTAACGCGATAATTCCCAGCCAAATATGCCGAGATCGAGCACTTCCTGTACACCCGCGGGGTTGAGTACCGGGCTGGTGGCGCCAACGAACATGTGATCGCTCTGGTGGGGCAGGGTAGAAGATTTGCAGGCGTGATCATCGCCCACCACGGCGAGCACGCCACCGTAAGGTGAGGTGCCAAACGCGTTGGCATGCTTGAGTACGTCCATGCTGCGGTCGAGGCCGGGCCCTTTGCCATACCACATGCCGAAGACCCCGTCATACTTCGCGCCGGGGAACAGTCCTACCTGCTGGCTGCCCCATACCGAGGTCATCGCCAGGTCTTCGTTGACGCCGGGCAGGAAATGGATGTTGTGTGCCTCGGTAAACTTCCTTGCTTTCCACAACGCCTGGTCGAGACCGCCGATTGGCGAGCCGCGGTAACCCGAGATGAAGCAGGCGGTATTCAGCCCACGCTTGACATCGCGCTGGTGCTGCAGGATTGGCAATCTGACCAATGCCTCGATACCGGTCATGAATGCCCGGCCGGTGGTCAGTGAGTATTTATCATCGAGAGAGATTTGCATCGGTGTACCTCAGCAGCACGAGAACCTTGTAATTTTAATGCTGTTCTTGAGGAATTACGTTGCAATTTTTGCGCTTATTAAAACTTAATAGAATAATAATTCTATGATTTATCAATAAATTGGAATATTATTTCCAACATATGGAGCTATCGGCAACAGATATCAAGATTCTGGCGATATTGCAGCAGGATGCGTCCCTCACTGCAGCTGAAATTGCCGAACGGGTCAACCTGTCCGCCTCGCCTTGCTGGCGGCGCATCAGCCGTCTCGAAAAGGCCGGGGTGATTGAAAAAAAGGTGGCGCTGCTGGATGCGGAAAAACTGGGTATGGGACTGGTTATCTTTTCGCGTATCAGCCTGACTAAAAATGACGAGACTTCGCTGCATAACTTCGAGGAACGGGTATGGCGGTTTCCGGAGGTCGTGGAATGCTACACCGTGACCGGTTCAGCGGATTACTTCCTAAAAATCATCACCAGGGACATCCAGCATTACGACCAGTTTTTACGCCGCCAGTTAGTGCAGGTACCCATGGTCAGGGATGTCAATTCGAATGTCGCGGTGACGCAGATCAAGTACACCACCGAGTTACCGCTCGAGACCCAGCTTTAGTGACGACTGCCCGCCGGGGTCAGGCAGGCGGTTGTGCAACTCGCTTTACAGTTGTTCCAGGTCGGTATTGAAGAGGAAGGTTTCGTCCAGGCTATCGTCTATATCAAGGTCAACCATTCCGCGCGACTCCATCACTTCCAGCCATTGCTCTTCGGCGAGGCGACAGGCAATAGCGATCTGTTCAGCTGTGCACTTCGCTTTTTCCCAGTTCGGGATTGTTGACAGGATATCCGTTACCGCCTTTTCTTCGTCTTCTACAGCGCTTAGGTCAAGCCGGCTCAATTTGTTCGCCAGGTAGACAATGCTGGTTTCGATTTCGAAAGATCCAATGTGATCTACATCGTGATGTCTCTTAACGCATTCGGTAATCAGGCCGGGGATGCCCCATTTTTCCAGTAACGCAACACCGACTTCGACATGCGAGACTCCCAGTTTGTCGACTTCGACCTCAATGACCTCCCTGTTTTCGGCTCTCGCCAGTCCGAGGATCTGGCCATATGAACCCGGATTCACTTTTGCGATTACCAGCCAGCCGATGTCGTGCAGTAAGCCTGCCGTAAAGAAAACCTCGTGATCGATCACCCGGGCACTCTGCATCCCCAGTTGGCGGCCGATAATCGCGGTTTTTATACAATGTTGCCAAAAGTCCCGCAGCGGGAAAGCGGTAATATCAAAGTCTTTGAAAACACTGGCTAATACGGAACCTACCAGTACCTGTTTGAGCTGTTGTCGACCCAGTAAAGTCACTGCCTGGGGGATCGAGGTGACCGGATTTTGCAGCCCGTAATAGGCGCTATTGATCAATTTCAGGATCCTCGCGGTCAACGCAGGATCCGACTGAACTGCCTCTCCAATTTTCGCACCGGAGGAGCTTTCGTTTTCAAGCAGTTCAGTCACCCTGATATAGACTTCAGGGAGAGATGGCAGTTGACCTGCCTGCTTAAGTAGAGGTTCCAGCATTGGCGCCCTTCAATTCGTTTAAACGGTTGACATCGAGTATAGCAGCGCAGTAGCTGTATGCAGGCGCAGTGCCTGGTTAGCTTTTTCCAGGCCCGGAAAAGCTGTCGTCGGGGTCCAGAACCATCAGCGCCCGGGTTGAGGCGCGCATGGCAAAGGCTTATCCCTGTCATCCCCGCGAAAGCCGACTATCGGGGAGCTGGATTGATCGTCTCGATGTTCGTCGTTAGACTGGCGCGCAATGCAGGTCGGGTACGGGCGAGAGTGCATCGCTAAAGCCTACCGGTTTCAGGTAGTCGTTAAACTTATCAAGAGCGTGAAAATGAATCAGTTTTCTATCCGCGAAATCGCACAGCATGTGTCCGGGAAAATTATTGGTAACGAAGAAATTACTATTACCGGGCTGGAACAAATCGAGCAGGCAAAGCCGGGCCAGTTAACCTTCATCGGCAGCCGTAAGTATTTAAAGTTGTGGGAAAGTTGCCAGGCCTCCGCGGCCCTGGTAAACCAGGATCTGGGATTAGATCCCGGAAACCGTACATTGATCGAGGTTGTTTCTGCTGACCTCGCGATAGCGCAGGTACTGGAACTCTTCGCACCTGATCCACCCCGATTCTCCGCGGGCGTTCATCAGACAGCCGTGGTCGATCCCACGGCGAAGCTCGGTAACAACGTTTCAGTTGGACCGGGATGCTATCTGGGCCCTCATGTGGAAGTCGGCGATGACAGCCTGTTATACGCAAACGTTACCGTCATGGACGAATCCACGATCGGATCCGATGGCTTTGGTTATCGGCCTTCGCTGGACAAGAAGACACTGGTCAAGATACCGCAAATAGGAGAAGTGATTATTGGCAACGGCGTCGAAGTCGGGGCAAACAGCTGTATCGATCGTGGCAAATTCAGCGCGACCCGAATAGGCGAGGGCACTAAAATCGATAACCTGGTACAGATCGGCCACAACTGCCGTATAGGGCAGTCCTGTATCATTGTCGCCGCCACCGCGATTGGCGGCTCTGTGACGATGGGCGATTTTACGACAGTGGCCGGGGAGGTCGCGATTGCAGATCACGTTACAATTGGCAGCCATGTCACCATAGGTGGCGGTTCGATTGTGATTAACGATGTTGAGTCAAACCAGTTTGTTTCCGGATATCCAGCCGCCCCTCACAAGACCACGCTGCAGCAATGGGCGTCTATCAGGAAGCTACCCGCTATGCTGAAGAAGCTGAACCCTGCAAAAGAGTAGAAAAAAGAGCCCGGGTGCTATCGATTCTTGCCCGCTTCAACGGGGCGCTGAACCGGTGTCTTCCCAGTAGATCCGGGTATTCTGATCGATAGCTGACTATCCGTCGGCCACCCGCAAAATGTTCCGGCTGAACTGATTTGCTTGCAGAAAAAGCGACTTATAGGCTTAATACGCGATTCTCAGAGCTGAAGCGGTTTTTTCAACGCATGATCAACAAAATTCTGGTTGCTACCGATGCGTCCGCGGCGTCGAGCCGCGCAGTCAGTTATGCGGCCAAAATGTCGGTAGTACACGAGGCCGAACTGCTTATTCTAAACGTGATTCGCGATATGCAGCTGCCCGAAGAACTCAGGCAGGCGCCCGAATTCGAGTCCTTCTACAATGCCCGCGATGAGTTGATGCGTCAGGCGGCGGACAGGATTCTGAGCGCCGCGAAGAAAACGGCGCGGAAAGCCGGGGCGAAAAGCATTCAGACCGCAATCGGCAGTGGCGATCCCGCCAACAGCGTTGCCGGATTCGCCAGGCGTCGCAAAATAGACCTGATTGTCGTGGCACGCGCGGCCTGAGCAAAATCAAGGCAGCCTCAATGGGCAGTGTGTCACGCAAACTCGTGGATATAACCGAGACTAACTGCCTCATCATAAGATGACTCGGGCATTTTCTGGGTTCCGGCCTGCAAGGGAATGCCGGGATGTATCTATTCCGGCGGTGGGACGTCCCGCACTCTTGACTTGGTTGGATCGTAAAACGGAAACGGAACCACCGTTGCCGGCAGGCGTTTCTGTTTGCCGTCTAGCTTGCCTACTTCGACTTCGGTGCCGGGTTCGCTGTGCTCGACCTGGATACGGCACAGTGCCAGATTTTTACGCAGTATCGGTGAGCGCACCGCGCTGGTAATCTCGCCGACCTGGTTGCGTCCGATATCGACGCAATCGCCGTTAGCGGCGAGTTCATCGCCGGTCAGTTCGAGTCCGACGAGAACTCGCTGAGGATTTTCCTTACGCTTTACCAGCGCCGCCTTGCCGATGAAATCGTCTGGCTTGGTCTTCAGCGGCACGGTGAACGGAATGCCGGCCTCGAACGGGTCGGTCTGGTCGCTGAACTCGTAACCCGCAAAAATAAGTCCTGCCTCGACGCGCAACATGTCCAGGGCCTCGAGCCCGAGCGGCGTCAGATCATAAGCCTTGCCCGCTTCCCAGATCGCATCCCAGACCGCCGCCGCATCTCTGGGATGGCAAAACACTTCGTAACCCAGTTCACCGGTATAGCCGGTACGCGAAACGACTAACGGAATGCCGTGTTCGTCACCGATACGCGCGATCGAAAAGCGAAACCATCCGAGTTCTTCAATGGTGGCCTGGTCGGGACGTGTCCAGATAATCTGTTTCAGGATATCCCGGCTTTTAGGTCCCTGGACCTGCAAATTATGCAGTTGGTCGGTCGAATTGCGCACCCAGGCCTGTAAACCGAGCTGCTGCGCCTGTTCGCGTAGCCAGATACCGCTTTCATCGCTACCGCCGATCCAGCGGAAATTATCCTGGCCGAGACGAAATACGGTACCGTCGTCGATCATACCGCCGTTTTCATAACACATCGCGGTATAGACTACCTGCCCTGTCGCGAGGCGACGAACGTCGCGCGTGACGCAGGTTTGCAGCAATAACTCGGCGTCCGGTCCGGTTACCTCGTACTTGCGCAGCGGCGACAGGTCGATCACCGCGGCGCCTTCACGGCAGGCCCAGTATTCGTCGAGGGCACCGTGTTGGGTATAGCTGTTGGCAAGCCAGTAACCTGCGTACTCGGTGAAATTGCGCGTATGTTGCGAGGTGCGGCTGTGAAAGCCGGTTTCTTTGGTCAGTTCTTTGTCTGCATCTGTTGTCATTCTAAAGGCCGTCGCTTTGTTAAATGAATTCTTTCCGGAGTAAACCCGCATGTGAATGTCAGTCGGGTTCCAGCCATTCGCGGCATCGATGTCGCAGGGGCAGGCGGACGAGACGCATACCATGTCCTTGAGCGCCCGCATCAGCACATAGTCACCCGGGCGTGACCAGGGTTCGTCGAAGTACATCTGGTTGGCGGCGTCGATGTTGGTGTTGAAAAACAGGTTTATCGCCATCCAGCCCTTGCGCGCTTCGACGCCATAGGGTTGCAGCGCGCGGTTGAAGTTGTCCGAACAGTTGACGTGTCCCGGGTAGCCCATGTCGTCATAGTATTTGGCGGTGCAGGCCGTGCCGAAGCTGTCGTGGCGACCGCAGGTGTCCTGAATTGCCTCGAGCATCGGGTCGAAGTTCTGGTCATAGAATTTGGCATATAAACCCGGCGCCGGGTAGGAGGCGCCGACCACGTGTCGGGTGGTGGTGGCATCGAGGCAGCGTTCTATACCCTTGTCCAGCATCGGCATATCGAAACACTGCAGATCGGAACATTCGCGCCCCTCGACATCGATTATCTGGATGTAGTCGCCGGCCTTGACTTCATAGGCGAATGCCGTGCGTGCCGGGATGCGAACATCCTGCAGGGGGTCCGCCAGCGGATCAGGCAGGTTGATAATCGTCTCGGACCCGGTGCACGAGTGGCGATGGATAAATGCGACCAGGTCGGTCGGGGTATCCTGTTGATCAGGGCGCATTTCATTGCCCGGTGCGGCGACGACGCAGGTTACGGCCTGATCGGCAGTAAAGCGGAGCGAATCTCCCGCGGGGGAATGATCGCTGAAAACCGCGGTGCTTTGTGCATTTTCGATCGCGATGTTACGCATTGTCAGCGCGGTCTGCAGCGCGCCCGAATCTATCCGGCCGTTACTGAGGATGTGCTTGAGCGCATCGGCACGGCCGTTGCCGGTGGCGCCGATAAGCGCCATATCGCTGCGACCATTGCTATCGAACACGCTGATTTCACCGGTCTGCAGCCCCTGCGGGTTGACCAGCTCGATTTCATCACCGGCGGCCAGGTCGAGTGCGACACTGCTGCCCCCGCGCACCAGGTAGCGCTCGGTGTTGGCGGGCAGGGCATTAAGGCCTGGCTCGCGAAGGCGCGCCGGAGAAACGAACAGGGGCATATTCATCGAATCGTGTTCCTAGTCGGTTTCCAGCAGGTCATCCTGTACCCCGTAAAGATGGTCCTTGATGATTTGAACCGCAGCCGCGGTATCACGCGACGCAATGGCCTCATACAGGTGGTGATGCTGGCTATTGTAGTAGTTCATGCGTTCAGGGGTGAGCAACTTTGATTTCATGCTGCGCCACTGCGAATGCCGGCGTACTTCGCTAATGCGTTCATACAACCAGTACATCAGTTTGTTTTTCGAGCAATGCGCGAGAGCCATGTGAAAAGCGGTATCGGCACGGGCAAATTTTTCCGAGTCTCCGTCACAGGCCTCGCACTGACGTAACGCATCCCGCAGTTCTTCGAGGTCGCGAGAACTGGCGTTGGCTATTGCCAGCCTTACCAGTTGAGGTTCGATTGCAATCCGCACTTCCACCATTTCAATCGGGCTGGTGATACTCGATATTTCCTGCTGGTTGGTCGTTTCCCTGTGCGCCACGTAGGTGCCGCTGCCGACCTGGCGGGTTACCAGGTGCTGTTGTTCGAGGATTTGTAAAACCGAACGGATAGTGCCGCGCGACACATTGAATTCTTCCGCCAGGTTGCGCTCCGCGGGCAACCTTTCTTCGTAGGTGTAGTCGCCTTCAAGAATACGGCGCCGTAACTGTGCGACGACCTTACTGGTAGTGACACCGACACGGTTTGTGCCGGCTTTCGAAACCGATTTCAAACTGCTTCCCTCGGCTAGCCGTGCATTGCTGTCCATCGATTTCAAGCTTTGCGACTCCTCTATCCTGATTATTATTATGGTACTGTAAATTGGTACAATGATGAGCCAATATTGTACGCAAATCAAGCCTTGAGTCGCCACTTTCTGACCTGAAATCCAATCTATTTGTCAAAATTGGCGTTATCGATTTTGCCCGCCACCATCATCGTTTGTTTAAGCATCGAGTTTTTCATAATCCCTGTATATAAGATTAAGTTGTTGAAATTAAAGATATAAAATAATATTTCCGAATGTGAGTCAGTCGTAGTGCAATACATCCAGGTCCCGCTTCGGACGGAGTTTTTTACATCCGGTCGAAATTGGTCCAATTTTAGAAGCGGTATAGGGCGTTATTGTACAAAAAAAGCCGTTTTAGGTCTTGTTTTGTGTCAGCCGATGGGTATACCATTGCAGCCTGTTTGGACCTCCCGGAGCGTACGCCGGGCAGGGGTGTGATGGGTGTTCCGGCCAAAAAAATACCTGTAAAACGGCCAATCGTCACGCGGAACCGAAGCATATTAAAATTAGTACGACTCTAAACCTCAGGAGGGTGATATGACCGATTTACAAGCACATGTAGAGGCGCCGGGGCGCGCTGAACTGGTTAAACAGGTCGCTGAAAAAATAAAGGAAACCGGCGTCGATTATATTTACTACCAGTTTATTTCCGTTACCGGACGTATCGTCGGCAAGGGAATTCCCGCAGCGCACTGGGAACGTCTGGCCGAGAAAGGTTTTCAGCTGGTTTATGGATCGACGGCAAACCTGTTTATCGATCGTCATGGCGACTACATCGGCTACGGTCCGGAAGCTTCCGAGCTGGTCGGCATTCCCGATCCGGAAACTTTCTGTCAGTTGCCATGGGATAAGCGTATCGGCCGCGTATTCTGTACCCTGTTCCGCAATCGTGAAGAACGCGATAATCCGGGTGGCGCATTGACCTCGGACTGCCGCGGCAACCTGCGTCGTATCCATAATGAGTTCCAGGACAAGCATGGTCTCGATATGCGTTGCGGCACCGAGCCGGAAATGATGTGGCTGAAGCGTGGCGAAGACGGCAAGATGGCCGGCGGTGTCACCAAGCCTAACTGCTATCACATCGACCAGTTCGAAGAACTGCGTCCTTCGTTCATGAAAGTCATTGAATACTCGCTGCAGATGGGTCTCGATATCATCCAGGGTGATCACGAAGACGCGCCCGGCCAGCTTGAGCTGAACACCCAGTTCGATGACGTGCTGCGCAACGCTGACCGTCTGACCACCTACCGCCAGGTCTGTGCGCAGGTCGCACGTGAAGACAATCTGATTGCCTGCTTCATGTCGAAGCCCTTCATGGGCGTTTCGGCCTCCGGCTGTCACCACAATATGTCCTTGTGGCGTGGCGGCGAAGACGTAGTCAACAAGCTGGGCATGGATTACCTGCCCGGTATGGAAGGCGCCTTCAGCTACCGCGTCGGCGGCGAGAACACCTTCATGCCCGATCCTTCTATCGATGAGCGCGCACCGGGTCCGATCGGCCTGCAGTCAATTGGCGGCGTAATCAAGCATCTCGGTGCATTGACTTCGATCGGTTCGTCCACGGTCAACTCCTACCGCCGCCTCTGGGACACCGGTTTCTGGGCGCCGATCTTCGCCGACTGGGGTTACCAGAATCGCACCTGTGCGCTGCGCGTATCAGCGCCGGGTCGTTTCGAATATCGTTCGGTTGATTCGATGGTGAATCCTTACCTGATGGGTGCGGCACTGTTGAAAGCTTTCGATGATGGAATCGACAATGATCTCGACCCGGGTGTAGCCGAAGAACGCAACATCTACGAAGCGATGGATGCCGGTAAGGAAGTCAAGAAGCTGCCGATGTCTCTCGGCGACGCGCTCGAGGAGCTGCGTAACGATGAAGTCATCAAGTCGGCGATGCCGGGTGAAATGTACAAGGTATACGAGCATTACAAGCGTGACGAGTGGGAAAAGTACAATGCCACTGTCACCGACTGGGATATCGAGATGTATCTCGACTGCCTGCCATAGGCCCCTGCCGGTTTTACCCCGGCACGGGCTTCCAGCCCGCGCCGGGTAGTTTTTCAGGGTTGCGCAGCAACCCGGTTTTTTAATCTCTAAGAGGATAGTTTTATGTGTGGTATTGCTGGACTTATCTGGAAAGGCGGTGTTACCAGCGATATCGGCAGTGAGATGACCCAGATGCTTCAGGCGTTGAAGCATCGCGGGCCAGACTCCACCGGTTTCGCACTCTACGGTCAGGGCGAGGAAGGCGTGCATGTACTGCGCTTCAAGGTCGCGGAGCAGGAAGAAATGAGAACCGGCTTCGATATTCACAAGCAGGTCATCGAGCGCAAGGCGGCCGTCGACACCCGACTCGAGGAAATGGGAGCCCAGGTCACCGCGCGTGAAGACGCTACCGAATACGCGTTCCGCTATCACTTCAAATTTGGCGGCGATCTCAAGCGCCTGATCGATTTCATCGAGGATCTGGAAGGTGTCGAAATCCTGTCGGTGGGCAAGGGCCTTGAACTGATCAAGGATCTGGGCGACGCGGCGATCGTGTCCGATCAGTACGGTCTCAACGGTTTCGTCGGTACCCACGCCATTGGGCATACCCGCATGGCAACCGAGTCCGACGTCGATATCCGTAGTGCCCATCCTTACTGGGCTTACCCGTTCAACGACGTCTCGGTGGTGCATAACGGCCAGCTCACCAATTACTGGACCAACCGGCGCGACCTCGAACGCCGTGGTCATCGTTTCATGTCGAACTGTGACTCGGAACTGATCGCGGTGTATATCGCCGATCGTATCGACCAGGGTGAAGAGCTCGAAGCGGCGATGACGCGTTCGATCGACGAACTCGACGGTGTGTTCACCTACCTGGTTGCCACCGGTAACCAGCTGGGAATGGCGAAAGACGTCATGGGCGCAAAGCCGATGGTGCTTTACGAGAGCGATGAATTTGTTGGCCTGGCTTCGGAAGAAGTGGCCATTCGAAGTATTTTCCCACGTGAAATTGACACCTGGGATCCTTATCAGGGGGAGGTCAAAGTATGGGCAGCGTAACTACATCCCATGACATGGGGCTGCATGAAGAGCAGCTCGCGGGTCGTACCCAGCAAATGTATTTCTCGGCGACCGAGGAAGAAAATTTCACTTATCCGTGGGCCTACGAGGTCGACTACGCCAACAGCGCCGAATTCGACGCTGCAGACCTGAGCATTCCCGAGATCAATATAAAGATCCGAGAATTGATGCAGTCAGGTCACGGCACGATTACGGTGAAGAATCCACGCGCCAAGCATTCACTCGGTGTTGGTATCCTGAATCGTCTCAACCTGAAATTCGAAGGCAGCCTGGGTTACTTTGGATGTGGCCTGATCGATGGCCCCAACGTGCATATTTCCGGCCGCGTCGGCTGGTCCTGCGCCGAGAACATGATGGCCGGCACAGTGGTTATCGAAAAGAATGCGGGTTCGCTGTTCGGCGCAGCGATCCGTGGTGGCGACCTGGTGTGCAAGGGACAGGCCGGAGCGCGCGTCGGCATCGATCAGAAGGGTGGCACTATCATCGTCGGCGATAGCGTTGGCGCCTTTACCGGCTTCATGATGCAGCGTGGTCGTATGATTATCCTCGGCGACGCTGGTGATAACCTCGGTGACTCAATGTACGATGGTACCATCTACGTGGCCGGCAAGATCGCCAGCCTCGGCGTCGACTGTGTCGAAACCGAACTCACCGACCTCGATAAAAAATATCTGCAGGGCAAACTCGACCTCTACGGTATGGAAGCGCCCAATGGTATCGACAGTATCGTCAAACTAACTTCGGGCAAGCAGTTGTGGAACTACGACAACCTCGAACCCACCGAGAAGAAGCTGGTGCTTTAAACGCCACCGGGAATTTGGAGAATACAGATGTCTGAAACAAAGAAAGATCCATATAACCTCGGCAAGAGCTTTATGTTTCCGCCCGAGGTTATCAACGATATACACATCAAGTCCGAACTCGGGCGCTACCGCATGCGTGGCTTCTCGCTGTTCAAGAAAATCCCGACCTGGGACGATCTGACTTTCATGCCCGGCACCCTGACCCGATTCGTCATCGAGGGTTACCGGGAAAAATGTTTGACTAAGACCATTATCGGCCCCGAGGCCAAGCGCCCGCTCGAACTCGATATTCCGGTTTACGTCACCGGTATGAGTTTTGGTGCGCTGTCCTACGAGGCCAAGACCGCGCTTGCGCGAGGTGCCACGATGGCGGGGACAGCGACCTGTTCCGGTGAGGGCGGCATGATTCCAGACGAACGCCGTTATTCGTCGAAGTGGTTGTACCAGTGTATCCAGTCACGCTATGGCTTTAACCCGAACCATCTGCGTCTTGCCGATGCCTGTGAATTTTTTATCGGCCAGGGTTGTAAGGTCGGACTCGGCGGACACCTGATGGGTCAAAAGGTAACCGACCAGGTAGCGGAAATGCGCTCGCTGCCGGCCGGCATCGACCAGCGCTCGCCGGCGCGCCATCCCGACTGGATGGGCCCGGACGATCTCGCGCTTAAGATAAATGAAATACGCGAGGCGACCGACGGCCAGATTCCGATCCAGCTCAAGCTGGGCGCGGCAAGGGTTTACGATGATGTGCGTATGGCCGCCAAGACCGGCCCCGACTCGATCTACATGGACGGCATGGAGGGCGGTACCGGCGCGGGTCCGCACCTTGCGACCGAAGACACCGGGGTACCCGGAATCGCGGCGATTCGCCAGGCCCGCCAGGCACTCGACGATGTCGGCATGTCCGGTCGGATCTCGCTGGTCTACGCCGGCGGTATCCGTAACGGCGCCGACGTTGCCAAGGCAATCGCACTCGGTGCTGATGCGGTCGCGATCGGCCACTCGGTGATGATGGCGCTGAACTGCAACAAGGACATCCCGGAAGCCGATTTCGAAAAAGAAATGGGTGTCGAAGCGGGTTACTGCTACCACTGTCACACCGGTCGTTGCCCTGTCGGCGTCGCTACCCAGGATCCGGAGCTGCGTAAGCGTCTCGATCCCGATGCAGCGGCCGAGCGGGTTTATAACTTCCTGCATACACTGACCATCGAAGCGCAGCTGTTCGCGCGCGCCTGCGGCAAGACGAATATCCATTCGCTCGAGCCCGAAGACCTGGCGGCGTTGACAATGGAAGCGTCGGCCTGTGCACAGGTGCCTATGGCCGGTACTCAATACACCGTCGGGCGCCCCGACATGACACGTTTCTAAGGAGGCCGAAATGACTGAAGTAAGTATTAATCACTTCCTCGAAGGCGACGGTGTCGACACCGAACGCGAGAAAATCATCGGACAGCACATTGGTTATCGTTACGACGTCAACCTGGTGCCTGATATGGACCGTTGTACGCCCTTCCTGAGCAAGTACATGGAAATCATGGGTTGGAGCGATCTGAACTGGCTCGAAGACGTACACATGGGCTACGAGGAAGGTCGCCCTGCGGTTTTCGATCGTAATATCAACGGCTGGGTAACGATCCCGGAAGATATCGATCTGCCGGATAATCAGCAGGACCGGGACATGATTGCGCGTGAGCTACTGGTGAAATTTCAGATGGCGAGTGGCCATCCGATGGTGGATTTGCGCAAGGCTTACGAAAAATTCGCTTGACACGATCTTGAGGAAAGCGCCTGCAAAAAGGGCTGCCGGGAAACCGGCAGCCCTTTTTTTTGTTTCAAAATGGTGCAAAAAACATTGATAAGTATGGGGGTAATCGGTATAAATAACGAATGATTTTCACCCAGGTTTCGCCGGCTTCTGCCGTCTAAAAAAGGACCGGATGAGAATTACTACAGGGCTAGGCCAGCGTACTTCTGGCATTCAACAATAAGCAAAGAGCGAGGTAACAAGAGGATGGATAACGAACTAACGTCGTTGATAACGATATTTACCGAATTTTATTATTGGGTAACTGTCGTTTTCATGTTTTTGATACACGTCGGTTTCTGTATGTACGAGGTCGGCGCCTCGAGATACAAGAACCACACGCACACTCTGATGAAGAACACCATGCTGATCCCGCTGGTGACGATTACCTTTTTCTTCTTTGGCTGGTGGATTTATTTCGCCTTCGTCAACGGCCCGTGGATTAGTGGCCCGCTGGTGGATGCCCCCTGGGCCACGCCCTGGAGCGAATTGATGGGTACCCATATGGGCGGTGCACCGGTACAGGATACATTGACAGCCGATGATACTGCTTACTGGGCGCGCATCAATGGCGTTTTCTGGGCAGCTTTCCTGCTGTTCTCGTGGACGGCGGCCTCGATCGTTTCCGGCGCCGTCATCGAGCGTATTCGCCCGAGCGCCTTCTGGATCCTCGCGGTTGTCATCGGTTCCTTCACCTGGATCATCGATGCTGCATGGGGCTGGTCGTGGAACGGCTGGATGGTGGAGGATCTCGGTTATCACGACGCCTACGCTTCCGGCGTTATCCACGCCATTGCCGGGGGATTTGCCCTGGGTGTGCTGCTGGTACTGGGTCCGCGCATCGGCAAGTTCCGCAAGGACGGTACACCGCGCAACATCAACCCGCATAACCCGTGGCTGGTCACGATCGGGCTGTTCCTGATCTATACCGGTTTCTGGGGTTTTTACGTGGCCTGTAACATCCCAATCATCGACGTTTACGGCGCGGGTATGCTCGAGGTCGAAGGCAAGTCCTTCTTCAGTGCCACCAATATATACCTGCAGCCGACCACGCTGTCTGCGATTACCTTCAACTTCCTGATGTCGCTGTCGGGCGGTCTGATGGTGGCGTACCTGGTGTCTGATGGCGATGCGTTCTGGACTTACTCGGGTGGTCTTGACGGTGTTATCGGCGCGTCGTCGGGTAACGATCTGTACCACCCAATCCAGGCGATGCTGATCGGCGGCGGCGGTGCGTTCCTCGCCTACAAGATGCATTACTGGGTCGAGAACAAGTTCAAGATCGACGACGCCGTCGGTGCAGTTGCGGTGCACGGTTATGCCGGTTTCTACGGTATCGTCATGGCCGGTTTCATGCTGTGGGGGTACCCGTCCTCTCCGTTCGAGGGGTATGCAACGATCTCCCCGTGGGGCAACTTCATCGGTGCGATCATCATGTTCTTCGTGCTGGGTTTTGTGCCAGCCTGGATAGTGTCGAAGATCCTGCACGGCATGGGCATGCTGCGCATCCCGCGAGAAATTGAAATGGTTGGCCTGGATATCAACTACGAGTCTGCCCGCGCTGCGGATGCTGACGAGGTGGCCCAGGCAATACGAGAAGAAGCCGGTGCCGGCTCCTGATGCGTTTCATACTGATAACCGAATAACTTAGGAGAATATATTATGGCTACCGGAGCAGTTGATAACTGGTTAAATCTCGACACCTTTGGCGCAATCTACCCGTTCGTCGGTACCGAAATGATGCTGGCGATTCTGGGTTACGCCTTCTGGCTGATCTGGCATTTTATTCAGATCAAGAGGGAAAATGCAGAATTTGCCAAGGACATCGAGAATATCAGGAACCAGGGAGGGCCCGGCAAGGTCCTCGACGATGAAGCCAGGCGTGAAATCGAGGACCAGGTCGGGCAGTAATACCCGGGTCCTCTTTGTTCACATTTAGTAGAAAAACCCCTTCGGTTTCGTCCGAAGGGGTTTTCGTTCCCGCGCAGGTATTGTCATGGCAGTAATCAAAGAGGCACTCTCGGCCTTACCGGCCAGGCCGGCGCTGTTTATTGCACCGGTGCTCGTGGTGCTGGTGTTGTCACTCTATTACCGCGATCAGTACAACAAATGCGTCGAAATCCGGCAGACACGAGCCGCGCTGACCGAGCTATTACTCGCGCCTGGCTCGCCGGCACGGTTTCGGCTCGCTGATTTTACCGACTTTGCCTGGACCAAGGTGCGCATTGTTGCAAGCGTGACTGCCGATACCATCAGCGATACCTGCCCGTTGGACTGGAACTGGGAAAGCGGTGAACGTGATTCCCTGATCGCCTCCGGACGCCTGGCCGCGATGATATTCGGCCAGCAGGGGCAGATCGTCAGGTACCTTGAATTACGTGGCGATCAACTGGAGTTTCGTGGTGCGGAAGGTAACCTTTCGCCGGAAGCCGCGGAGTTCCGTGTCGAGCGCAAATCCGGCGATGCCCCTGGCGCGATATTGACCCTGGTAAAATAGATCGAAGCGCGATACGGGTTCGAAACGTGTCGCTTTATCGATGTTTTGCTGACTCGATAACCGTAAAATATGCGCTCATAAAATATTGTCGTTGCGGAATAGATGCCGCCGACATTGAAACCGATTCCTGGAGGTAGGAACCTTGGCTACGATTATCGACGGTAAAGCATTTTCGGCGAACCTGCGCAGCGACATCGCGCGCAAGGTTGACATACTCAAACAAGGACATTCATTGACACCCGGCCTGGCCGTGGTGCTGGTCGGTGAAGACCCGGCGAGCCAGGTCTACGTGCGCTCCAAGGGTAAGCAGACCGTCGAGGCAGGCATGAACTCCTACGAGCACAAACTCGACGCCGCCACCAGCCAGGAAGACCTGCTGACCCTGATCGATCAGCTCAATAACGATCCCGACGTCCACGGCATCCTGGTGCAGTTACCACTGCCCGGACACATCGACGAGGAAGCCGTGATCAACTCGATCTCGGTGGACAAGGACGTGGATGGTTTTCACCTGTCAAATGTCGGCAAGCTGTCGATTGGCGCTGATGGTATCGTACCCTGCACGCCGCTGGGATCGTTGATGATGCTCAAGGATCACCTGGGGGATTTGTCCGGCATGAAGGCGATCGTCGTAGGTCGTTCTAATATCGTCGGTAAACCGATGGCGGCGCTGTTGCTGAAGGAAAGCTGCACGGTCACAATCGCGCATTCACGCACCCGGGATCTGCCCGGAGAATGCCGCGAAGCCGATATCGTTATTGCCGCGGTTGGCAGACCGGAAATGGTCAAAGGTGAGTGGATCAAACCGGGCGCTACCGTGATCGATGTCGGAATCAACCGGATCGAAAAAGATGACGGCTCGACGCGTCTGGTGGGCGATGTCGAATTCGAAAGCGCCGAGAAAGTCGCTGGTGCGATTACGCCGGTCCCCGGCGGCGTCGGTCCGATGACTATTGCCTGCCTGCTGCACAATACGCTGCAACAGGCTTGCCGTCTGAACAGTATCGAGGTTCCCGAGTAGCGAGCACCCCGGGTTGGGTCGTTCGCTGAGCATACCCAAAGTTCGATCTTGCGGCGACGGCCGCGGTTTCTGCATTCATCGCTCAGGTATGCACCTCTGTATTTTCCATATTCGCGATGGCTCCCGGGCGTAATTCCCTCATCCATTACATGGTCATAAGCACCAACGTGGTGCAAAAATCTTTATAAAACAATAGCATGGCTATCGTTATATAGATTGGTTATGATTGTGACCGGTTACCGGCGTCATTGTTGGAAACTAATAATAATCGAGTTACCCATGGACGAAACGCAACGCCCGATTGTCGATCTGACAAACGGAGGGGTAGCACACCGCGGGTAGCATTTGAATCACTGTTGGAGAACAGGCAATAACACTTAACCAAAAAGGGGGAGGTCAATAATGACACCTGAAGAACTACAGGCCGCTATCGCGGCTGCCAATGAGATAAACCTGGAGGTTTATTATTATTGGTGTACGGCTATTATGATCCTGATTCATGCGGGCTTCATGATGTACGAAATGGGGGCATCGCGAGTCAAGCACACGCTAGCCGCAGGAACCAAGAATATTCTCGCGTTTGCCTATATGATTCCTACCTTCTGGATGTTCGGGTGGTGGATTTACCTGGCGATGACCAATGGCTTCGTGCCTGATTTCGAGGCTGGCGCCGGCGGTGTTCCGTGGGGCGAAAGCATGGGTCCGAACCTGCAGGATAACGCCACCGGTGTCTTCTGGGGCGCGTTCACGCTATTCGCCTGTACCACTGCCTCGATCATGTCAGGTGCGGTCATCGAGCGCATCCGCATGACCGCATTCATCATCCTCGCGGTAGTGCTTGGATCGGTGGTGTGGATCCTGTCTGCATCCTGGGGCTGGCATTACGCTGGCTGGATGGTTACCAGTTGGGGTTACCACGATTTTGGCGCTTCCGGCGTGGTGCACATCATTTCGGGCTTTTTCGCACTGGGTGTATTGATTCATCTCGGCCCGCGCGTGGGCAAGTTCAATGCCGATGGCTCGGCCAACGTGATTCGCGGGCACAGCCTGCCGATGACCATGGTCGGCCTGATGTTCATCGTGGTCGGCTTCTTCGGCTTCCTCGGCGGCTGCGTGGTCTTCCCGGGTACTAGCATCAGCTGGTATGCAACGGAGTGGGCTAATATCTACGGCATGCCGACAACCCTGTCTGCCATCACCTTCAATACCCTGATGGGTGTCGCGGGCGGTATGATCGGTGCCTACACCAAGACACAGGATCCGTTCTGGATGATGTCCGGCGCCCTGTGCGGCATCATTTCCATTGCCGCGGGCATGGACATGTACTATCCGGGTCTTGCTTTCGTGCTCGCCTTCGTCGGCGGTGTCATCGGTCCCATGGCTGCGCAGTTCGTCGAGAAGATGGGCATCGATGACGCGGTTGGTGCCGTATCGGTACACGGCGTCTGCGGTATTCTCGGTGTTGTCTTTGCAGGCATATTCCTCGGCGGATATCCGCCATTCTCCGAGGAAATCCCGAGCATTACGTTCTTCGGCCAGTTCAAGGGCATGATCGTCATGGTGCTGCTCGGCTTTATTCCCGGCTTCGTGCTGGCCTGGTTGTTCAAGGCCATGGGCATACTGCGTGCCAGCGACGGTGTCCAGGAAGTGGGTATGGACGTCGAGATCGAAGCCATGGCTTATCCCGAAGATATCAAGAGCTAATCAGTGGAGGAATATCGTTATGTTTAATTCAAGTCCGATCGAAACCTGGGAAGGCGCCGGCGTCTTCATGTCTTTCGGTGCCAACACAGGAATGACCCACTTATGGTTCTGGGTGGCAGTTATCCTCTGCATCGTGCCGCTTTTCGTCACGCTCAAAACCGAGCAGCATCACGAAAAGCAGCATACTTTTCACGAGGGTGACAGCGACAGCACCCACGGGGTAGAGAGAAAGTAGGGCGTACCCCGGCCCGAGTTCAGGGCCTCGCTCGGTTGAGCGAGGCCTTTTTCCACCGTTAACGCCGCATGCGGAGTAACGGTCGGTAATACGGATCGAGGGTAGGTCCAATGGCGACCTTTCGATCCCCGGGTTTCGCGGTACGGAAATCGAATAACTGATTATGTCGTTCTTTCTCAAGGCGCGTCATTGGGAACTCTTCCTGATGTTGATACTACCAACGGTATTGTGCCTTCTCTGGGGCGTGCCGTTCGAGCCGCTGGTGGTCGCAACTATCGGCCTGTTTCTGATGATCGTGCTGTTCGGCTGGATGCTGTCGGTCGGCGTCTGGTGCAATGCGCGCCTGCCGGAGAAGCGTCAGAGTAGCGTTGTCCTGTTCATCGTGGCGCTGATTATTCCGCTGGCTTACCTGTTGATGTATATCCTGCTCTATCTGCCGCAATTGCAGGTCGACGGGCCTCCCGACAAACCACCTTTGTGGTTGCTGCCGATGCACATGCTGTCGATGCTCGCCATCTTTTACGCATTCTGGTTTACGTGGAGCAAGTTCAAGTCACTGCTGGAAAACGAAGACGCGGATTTCATGATTTTCAGCAGCACCTTTTTCATGTTGTTTATTTTTCCGCTTGGGGTATGGATTATTCAGCCGAACGTCAACCTGCTCTATCACAAGCTCTCCAGTTGAATGCTGTAATAATTCCAGATTAGATTTCACCACTGGCGGTCACTGGCGAATAAAAGGGGGCAAAGTCGATTGATGCCCTGGTATGCGCCTGGTTGATGGATGACTATAGTTCTTCGTCTTCGAGCGCGCGGTTTTCGCCGCCGCGCAACATCACCAGAAGGGTGCAGCCCGCCGGCGTGTGCGAGCTATGTTTAGAGCCGGGCAAAAGTTGTACGAAATCGCCCCGACGGAACACGGTGCCATCGCAGTCGACGAGTTCTCCGTCGAGCAGCAAAAACTCTTCGGTCCCCATATGTTCGTGCGGTCGCGATTTTGCTCCCGCGTCCATGCGCAAGACGAAGCATTCGAATTCGTCATTCTGTAGCTCACCACTTAACGGAATCCATGACATTCCCTTTATCGGATCGCCGTAACGGTCGTAGGGTTTGAATTCATTGGCGCGGGTGCTGATGACCTGACGCAGACTGGTATCTAACATGGGCTTATGACTCCATGGCGCGGCGTTGTTGGGTTCTGTCGGGATGATATTCGGGTAAGCGATGTTAAATCAAGCCTGGGCACACGACCTGAACTGATCGTGGTTGCGATAATGAAGAAGGTCACCATATCGACTGCATTGATAGTAGCCCAGAAAAAAAGGCGTGCCGTCTGGCACGCCCTTGAAGAGACTACGATTGAGAGAGGTAGTCAGGATTCCGCGAGATAACTTTCCAGCGAATCGTCGAGCGCGTCTTTCCATGGCGTGTGATGTGCGGGCGCCTGGGTGCCGGTCAGGGCTGACTTGTAGCCATGGTTGCGGAAGGTCATGATGTCTTCCTTCTTGTGCTTCTTCCACTGAAAGAAAGCCTCGTTGGCGCCGGCACAGTCAAATTCCGGGTAATCGGTCAGTGCCATCAAGTCCATGGTGTACTTGCCCTGGAACTCGATCGCGCCATAGTCGTCGGGGATCGCGTCTTCCGCGGCGCGCCACTTTTCGATATCGGCGTTCATTTCCGCTTCAGAGGGCAGGTCGAGTCGTCCCATGATGACATCGCGAGCATACCAGGCCTGGGCATCGAACATGTTGAAGGTATACCACTGGTCCTGCATGCCGAGATACATCAACTTCGGGTTGGCGGTCCACACCACGCCGTTGTAGAGATTGACGGGATACAGACGATTGTTGGTCTTGAGCTTCAGGTTTTCGGCCATGAACGGGAAGTGGTGCAGGTAGCCGGTGCAGAGAATGATCGCGTCGACTTGGGCTGTCGAGCCATCCTTGAAAGTCGCGGTATTCTTTTCTACCTTCTGCAGCAGCGGGACTTCCTGCCAGTTGTCGGGCCACTTGTAACCCATGGGCGCAGTACGATGCGAAACCGTAATCGACCTGGCGCCGTATTTCCAGCATTGCGAACCGATATCCTCGGCCGAGTAAGAGGTGCCGATGATGAGGATATCCTTGCCCTTGAACTCCATCGCATCGCGAAAGTCGTGGGCGTGCAGCACGCGTCCGTTGAAACTGTCGAAACCGGGGTACTCGGTCACGTTCGGAGTCGAGAAGTGGCCACTGGCGACAATGACATGGTCGAATTCCTCGGTATACTCGACATCTTTTTCATGATCCTGCGCAGTGACGTGAAACATGCCTTCGTGCTCGTCGTAGCTTACGTGACGAACCGCTGTATTGAATCGAATCCAGTCGCGCACGCCGGCCTTTTTCACCCGACCTTCGATGTAATCGAACAGCACGGCCCGCGGCGGGTAAGACGCGATCGGGCGTCCAAAGTGTTCCTCGAATGAGTAGTCGGCGAATTCGAGACCTTCCTTGGGGCCGTTCGACCAGAGATAGCGATACATGCTGCCGTGCACCGGCTCGCCGTGTTCGTCGAGACCGGTGCGCCAGGTGTAGTTCCACAGCCCACCCCAGTCGGACTGCTTTTCGAAGCAGACGATATCCGGGATATCGGCGCCTTTTTCCTTCGCCGACTGAAATGCTCTGAGTTGTGCCAGTCCGCTTGGACCTGCACCGATTATTGCGACACGTTTGCTCATCTGTTCCCCCAACTAGCTGATTTTGATAGATATTTTTGTAAGAAGTAAGAGATTGACTTCGGTACGACAAGGTTAGGGAATTACATCGCAATGGTCAACTAAATGCCTGCGCTAACCGCCTGCTTTCTGCGTACATCTTGCGCAGGATCAATTTACCGATGCAGATCTGTCGGATACGGCATGGCGGTTGCAATAATTCAGCGGCTGAGGTTTGATAGATCGCCAATCGAAACAACGGCAAGCATATATGTCCGACCACAACAGCAATCCTGAAACTGCGCCGTCGATGCACCAGCAGCATAGCGTCGAGGCGCTCGAAATAGCGATTGGCAAACAGGTGCGCGCGTCGCGTAAGCGTCTCAACCTGACTGTCGCCGCGCTCGCCAAGCAGGCGCAGCTGTCGACCGGTATGCTGTCAAAGATTGAAAACGGGCAGACCTCGCCGTCGCTGGCCACGCTGACCTCGCTCGCCAACGCGCTGCAGGTGCCGGTAACGTCATTCTTCCGCGGATATGAGGAACAGCGAGACGTGACCTTCATCAAGGCGGGAGAAGGCTTACCGATCGAACGCCGCGGTTCGGGCGCGGGGCACCAGTATCAATTACTCGGGCACACCATCGGCAAGCCCTACAACATTGAGCCATACCTGATAACGATCGACGATCAGTCCGAAGTGTTTCCTGTGTTTCAACATGCCGGCACCGAGCTGATTTATATGCTCGAGGGCAGGGTCACCTATCGTCACGCCAATAAAACCTACACCCTGGAGCCGGGAGATACGCTTTTTTTCGATGCTGATGCGTCGCACGGCCCGGATGAAATTCTGAAACTGCCCTGCCGGTACCTTTCGATCATCATTTCCGAGGCGGTATCGTCTTAGGTAGTTTCCTGTCAGGAAACTTAATTTCATTTCAGTTGACAGTAAGAATCTGCTTGAGTAAGCTCGAACGGTTGATAATCCCCACCCAGGAGTGACTGACATGTGCGGAATCGCAGGTGTTTTATACAAGCAGGCCGGCACGCATGAAATCGGCAGAACCCTGATCGAAATGCTCGACGGCTGTCAACATCGTGGTCCGGACAGTACTGGTTTCGCGCTTTACGGAGAAGACAAGGATCAGTTGCAACTGCGTTTCATCGTGCCAACCGAAGCCGAGGCCAGAAAGAAGGCGACGGATAATATCGCGGCCTTACTAGCCCGTCACGGCGCGACTATCGACTCGGAACAGTCGGTCGGCTGCTCCTACCAGATTGCGGTCAATTTCGATGGTGATCTGCTTGAATTCACCAAGGATATCGAGGAACACGCCAAGCTGGTTTCGGTTGGGCATACGCTCGATATCATCAAGGACGACGGTACCGCACATGAACTCGATTCGACCTATCACGTGGGCGAGGTGACCGGCACGCATGGTATCGGCCACGTGCGCCTGGCCACCGAATCCGCGGTTCGTCCCGAAGCGGCACACCCGTTCTGGGCGACCGGTTTCGAAGATATCGCCATCGTCCACAACGGGCAGATTACCAACTACTGGAAGATGCGGCGTCGGCTCGAACGGCGCGGCTTTACCTTTCATACCGATAACGACAGTGAACTGGTGGCGGTTTATCTTGCCGACAAGCTCGAACAGGGCGAGAAACTAGATAGCGTACTCGAAACCGCAATCGCGGATCTAGACGGTACCTTCTCCTTCCTGGTGTCCACCGCCAATGAAATCGGTTACGCCAAGGATAACCTGGCGGCGAAACCGATGGTGCTATACGAAACCGACGACATGATTGCCATCGCTTCCGAGGAAGTCAGCCTGAACCGGCTGTTTCCCGGACAATCCATCAATTCAACCGAACCTGCACCGGGGACTTTTCAGACATGGTCAAGATCGATTTAAGCCAAACCGATATAACCGACGCCAATAACAGGATTCGTGACTGTGGTCGCGACGGGCTGGATGTCGAAATCGTCAACCCCGATGCGCGCCACAACATCGGTGTCGGCCTGGTCGACCCGATCACGGTAAACGTCAGGGGCTCCGCCGGCTATTTCTGTGGCGGTTTGTCCGACGGTGCGCACTACGAAATCGAGCATAATGCCGGTTGGGCCGTGGGCGATAACATCTATACCGGTTCGGTTGTGGTCGGTGGTAACGCGGGTGCAATTGCCGGCGTCGCGATACGTGGTGCTGAAATTGTTGTGCGTGGCAACATGGGCAGCCGGGCCGGGCAGGTGATGAAGGCGGGCACCTTGTGCTGCGGCGGTAATGCGGCCTTCATGGCCGGTTACATGATGTACGGCGGACGTATCATTATTCTCGGCGATGGTGCGGCCAAAGTCGGCCAGGACATGAGTGCCGGCGAGATTTTTGTCGGCGGCAAGATCGAAAGTCTTGGCAACGACACCATGATCGTCGATATGGAAGCCGGCGAGCGGGATGAAATCATGGAGTTTCTCGAACGCTACAAGATGAACTACAAGGGTGAGTTCACCAAGGTCGTCAACGCCGGTAAAAAACTGCGTTACGCCAATGCGGAACCCCGTGCGCGCCCCCAGCCTTTCTTTGTGTCTTCCAGCTCGAGCAATTACTGGAACCCGAAAGTACAGGAAGATATCTGGATCAAGGGCGAAGTAGGGCGCTACCGGATTCGCGGCTACGGTGCTTCGAAGCCGGTGCCGCATCTGAACGATATCGCTTTCGTCAAGGACGTGTCGGCGCAGCATTACAAGCCCGAAGAACTGCAGGATATCAATCTGAAAACGACGGTTGGCGGTCGTTACGGTGCAAAACCATTGAGCCTGTCGATGCCGGTCATGATCGCGCCGATGAGCTTTGGCGCGTTGAGCCGGTCGGTCAAGATCGCGCTGGCGCGGGCGTCGCGCCTGTCCGGTATTTCCGAAAATACGGGTGAGGGCGGCATGCTCGACGAGCAGCGAGAAGAGGCCGATCAGCTGATTTTTCAATGTCTGTCGGGTCGGTTGGGCTGGAACGTCAAGGACATGCAGCGTGCCGACGCGATCGAAATCTATATTTCCCAGGGCGCCAAGCCGGGTCTCGGTGGTCAGTTGATGGCGAAAAAGGTCACCCCCGAACTGGCCGCGATACGCGGTATTCCGCAGGGCATAGACCTGCGCTCGCCATCGCGTCACCCCGACGTGCTCGGCGCCGATGACCTGGTTATCAAGGTCGAAGAATTTCGTGAAGCCACTATGCACAAGGTGCCTCTTGGCATCAAGATGGGTGCCGGACGGGTCAACGACGATATCAAGATCGCCTACAAGGACGGCTTCGATTTCGTCGAGCTCGACGGGTTGCAGGGTTCCACCGGTGCGGCCAGTACCGAGGTGCTCGAAAACGTCGGCATCCCGACCCTGTCCGCGGTACAGGAGGCGATTGACGGTTTGCAGGAAATAAATGCCGGGGATGACATGGACCTGGTGATGATGGGCGGTATCAAGGATGGCGTCGATGTCGTCAAGATGCTCGCTCTCGGCGCCGACTGCACCTCGGTCGGTACCTCGGCGATTATTGCCGGGGGTTGTATTGCCTGTATGCAGTGCCATGTCGGCACCTGCCCGGTCGGGATCGCCACCCAGGACAAGGAGCATGAGGCGCGCTACGACATCGATCTGCAATCGCAAAATATGCATCGCTACTTTGAATCGCTGCGCTGGCAAATCGCCTCGATCACCAAGGCGCTGGGCTACGATGACGTGCACCGGGTAAGCCGTGACGACCTCGTTGCGCTGACGCCCGAGGCCGCGGATATAACCGGTTTGCCCCTGCTTGCCGAACACCCTGAAATGCACAAGCCCGAGCTGGGTCTTGAAGTGCTTGATCGCAAGGCGGGATAATCATGACCGTTATTAACACTGAATTCTCGATTACCGCGCGTCCCGATCTGAAAGACGATACCGCGGACATTCACTACGTGCCGGCGCCATGCCAGGTAGCCTGTCCGATCGGTACCGACGCACCGTCGTACATTGCCTACATCTGGGAAGGCAAGAATGAAGAAGCGCTCGAGGCAATCAATGCCACCAATCCGTTCAGCGCCATCTGTGGGCGAGTCTGCGATGCGCCCTGCGAGCCCGCCTGCCGGCGCGCCGACAGCGATGGAGCGATCGCGATCCGCAATCTGAAGCGCTACGTGCTGGAAACCCTGGGACCGGGCTACGCGTTACCGCCGGTCGCGGTGACGCAGGAAAAAACTGTCGCTGTCGTCGGCGCCGGCCCGGCCGGAATGACCGCGGCGCACGATCTCGCCGAGGCTGGCTACGAGGTGCATTTGTACGAGGCTACCGATCAGCTCGGCGGCATGATGTTCTGGGGCATACCGCGTTTCCGGCTGCCGCAGGCCGCGGTACAGCAGGATATCGATCGTATTACCGGGCATTGCCCGGGCATCAAGATTCATTTGAACACCGCGCTCGGTGAACAGGTGACCATGGATGAATTGAAACAGAAACATGATGCGGTTCTGCTGTCTATCGGCGCCTTCGTCGGTAAGCCGATGGGCGTGCCGGGTGAAGCCGCTCCCTATGTAGAAGACGGTGTCAGTTTTCTCTATCGCGTCAACGCCGGCGAACGTCCGACCTTACCCGAAACCGTGCTCGTGATTGGTGGTGGCGATGTCGCCATGGACGCCTGTCGCGTGGCGAAGCGTCTGCCCGGTGTCAAAAACGTCAAGGTCATTTATCGACGCGATTATGATGCGATGCCGGCGCGGCGTGAAGAATTGCAGGGTGCGATCGACGAAGGTATCGAGATCGTCTATAACACCCAGCCGGTCGAGGTCGTCGACGGTAAGGCGCTGCGCTGCGTGCGCACCGAGCTCGGTGAGCCCGACGAGGACGGTCGCCGTCGCCCGATTAATATCGAAGGCTCCGAACACGATATTGAATGCGGCATGGTGATTGCCGCGGTTGGACAGAAAACCGAATGTGATGAACTCGATGCCGCGGGAATGTTGGAGTGGGATCGGGTTAAAACCGATTATGAAGGTATGACGACCGCGGAGCCGAAGGTTTTTGCCGCGGGTGACGGTGCCTTCGGTGGTTCGACGATTGTCGAGGCCATGGGCCAGGGACACCGCGCGGCCTATTACATGAAAGCCTTTCTCGAGGGTAACGAGGCACCCTTGCCGTATCGCACACCGTACCGCACCCGGCGCGTACCCATTTGTAATGACCCCGACTGGGAAATCAATCCACGCGTACATCAACAGTTCCATGGCCTGGGCCAGGTACCGATCGAGTTCCCGGAAATCGAATCGACCTATAGCGCGGCGGAGGCCAAAGCCGAAGCCGCACGCTGTTTCCGTTGCGACGCCGAGACCGGTTCCGCCGATTACACGGTCGGCAGTCGTGAGTCCATATTCGCGATGGCGCGTATCAATCCGGATGATCTTGAAAAGCAGACCAGTATTCTCGAAACCCGCCTGGAAAACCGGGATAATCCGTTTACCGACGAGCATGTCGCCACGCTGGACGATCTCGTGTTCCTGCCGGCTAACCTGTCGCGCCTGGTTATCGATCCGTATCGAGAAGGATGCGTCACCGCGACCCGACTTGGCGCAATACAGAGCCTGAAGCTCGATATTCCGTTTACGGTAACTGGTCTGGATGACGCACCGGCCGAGATTCGCGAGTCGGTAGCGAAATCAATCGCTGCGCATGGCGCGGCCTACATCGGTGCCGAACCACTCGGTGGCGAAGCCAAGTGGATCCAGGTGGTTGGTAGCGCGGCTAATCCCGCAGCGGATGCGATCGTGGTCGATGCCGATCAGGTGATGGCGGCCGGAATGGTCGTGCGAGCTTCTGCGAAACAGCCCGCGGGATTACTGGTTAGATCGAACAACGTCGAAGCGGCTATCGATTTCGCGCTGGCGCAGGAACTCGATTTCCTGTTACTCGATCCGAGCGGTACCCTGCCTGAACTGGCCGGCGAACTCGCCGGCGCGCCCAATATTTCAATTGTGCACCGCGCGGTGAAGCGACTGCGCGAACTCGATCGTGAAGAAGAGGTCGATCTGGTTTACTTCGGTGGTCTGCGCACTGGTACCGATGCAGCCAAGATTCTCGCGCTCGGGACCATCGCGGTAACCGTTGGCGCATCGATGGTGTTGGCCCTGGGTGCAGATATTTCTGGTGGTAGCGCTGTTTTCAATGCAAACTTGGATGCGGCCGAGCGCGAAGAACGCAGTTCTAATTTACTGCAGGCGTTTACCGCCGAGTCATCGATGATGGCGCGTTGTACCGGTAAAACCAACGTACAGAATCTGGAGCCCGAGGATTTGCGGGCGATTACGCTGGTGGTATCAAGGGCGGCCGGGGTGCCGATGGCGGGCAGTTTGCATCAGCATTAATTGGATATAGAATTATCTGCGACGACATAACCATAAATCCATAGGGGGCTAAAAAGTGGCTAAAGATCTAGAAGCGATCGCTAAGGCAAAGAAGATAAAGTATTTCCTCGTCAGCTGGGTCGACCTGTTCGGCGTACTGCGCGCCAAGCTGGTGCCGGCGCGTGCCATCAAGGGCATGCAGAAAGACGGTGCCGGGTTTGCGGGTTTCGCGGCCTGGCTCGATATGACACCGGCGCATCCCGATATGTTTGCGATCCCGGATCCGGAAAGCCTGATCCAGCTACCGTGGAAGCCGGAAATCGGCTGGGTTGCCGCCGACCTGTGGATGGACGGCAAGGAAGTCGAAGCCTCGCCCCGTGTTGCCCTGAAGCGTCAGCTCGCCAAAGCACAGAAGAAAGGTTACCGTATGAAAACCGGAGTCGAGTGCGAATATCACCTGATTACTCCCGACGGTACCCAACTCGCCGATCAGGCCGATACCCAGGCCAAGCCCTGCTACGATCAACTGGCCCTGATGCGTCAGTACCCTGTGGTTGGGGAGATTTGCGACTGCATGCTCAAGCTGGGCTGGAATCCTTACCAGAACGACCACGAAGACGCCAACGGCCAGTTCGAAATGAACTGGGACTACGACGACGCGCTGAAAACCGCCGATAAGCACGTGTTCTTCAAATTCATGGTCAAGTCGATTGCCGAAGAACATGGCATGCGCGCCACCTTCATGCCCAAGCCGTTCACACATCTAACCGGTAACGGTTGCCACGCGCATGTCTCGTTGTGGGATCGCGCCGGCAAGAAGAACCTTTTTGAAACCAGTCGCAAGGATCCACGTGGGCTGGGATTGTCACCGCTCGCCTACAAGGCGCTGGGCGGCATCATGCATTCCGCCTCCGACCTGGCCGCTATCTTCAATCCAACCGTCAACAGCTACAAGCGCATCAACGCACCGCGCACCATGTCGGGAGCGACCTGGTCGCCGAACGCGGTCACTTACGCCGGTAATAACCGTACTCATATGATTCGTGTGCCGGAAGACGGGCGTTTCGAACTGCGCCTGATGGATGGCGCGGCCAATCCCTACCTGATGCAGGCCGGGGTACTGGCGGCGATTCTCGACGGCATCGCCAATAAACGCGATCCGGGCGAACCGACTCACCTCAACATGTACGAGGAAGGGCATCGCGCCAAGAGCGCGCGCATGCTACCGCTGAACCTGCTTGATGCGCTTCGCCAGTTCGACAAGAACAAGGTTATGCGCGAAGGTCTTGGCGATGAATTGGTGGATGCCTACGTCAAACTCAAGATGCAGGCCTGGGACAGCTACACGACACACCTTAGCTCCTGGGAAAGAGAGAACACCCTCGACTGCTAGCCCATTATTTCAAAGGGGTCAGTGTCGATTGATCCAGGAACAATCCATCTTTTCTAATGATGGCAAATCAATCGACACTGACCCCTTTGAAGTTCCTTTGATGCTTACATGTTTTCCGGATTAAGCCTGAAGGCACGGGCCAGTCTGGCCTGTGCCTATAGTGGCGTCGCCAGGGGCTTGTTCTGGATCCCGCTGCGGGGCATGGATAGCGCTGGCGTTACCGATGCCTGGGCCACAGTGCTCTTCTACGGTCTCCCGTTAATACTTCTTTTGCCGTGGATTGTGGTTAACTGGCGACGCATAGTGCGCTGCGGCTGGTCCCTGCATTTCATCGGTATTGTGACCGGAATCTCGCTGGCGTTTTACTCCAACGCGTTGCTTTACACAGAGGTCGTGCGCGGACTGGTGCTTTACTACACGACGCCTGTGTGGTCGTTGTTGCTGGCGCGGATGATTCTGCATGAAAGAATTACACCCGCACGGGTGCTGGCGATCCTGTTCGGCCTCGCCGGCATCCTGGTCATGTTCGGTGTCGATCTGGGTTACCCGTGGCCAAAAAACATCGGTGACTGGATGGCGTTGATCGGCGCTTTGGGCTGGGCGGTTGCCGCCGTGCTGCTGCGCAAGGACGACGGCAGCCGTAGCATGGAAATCTGCTCTGTATATTTTTTTTACGGCACTATTGCTGCTATCCTGCTCGCGATGTCGCCGATGGCAGGAGAAATAGATCTTCCGGACTGGTCCACTATTGTCGATGTTCTACCCTGGGGTATTCCTATTGCAATTATTGTTATCCCCGGAGCCTACGCGGCCTTCTGGGGTGCGCCGCATCTGAATCCCGGGGTGGTTGGATTGCTGTTCATGACCGAGCTTAGCGTTGGCGGTTTCACTGCAGCCATCTGGGCCAACGAACCGGTTGGCCTGCGCGAACTTGCCGGCATGGCGCTAATCACGGTTGCCGGGCTCACCGAATTTCTCTACGCGCCGATTCGCAATGCCCTGTTGCGCGACAAATGACTGGTCCAAATTTATAGCGCCTGAGATATGTGTCGTTTTCGCGATACTTTCCTATCCCGCCTGCACCTAAGATATGACGTTAGAAATCCTGCCGGCTTTGCCACGCGCGGCCCTGGCGGACGAAATTCGCCTGGATGACCAGGATCAGTTAGAGGACTTATTCCCGCATTCCGATGAAAACCGCCGAAGACTATCAACGTTTTATTTCATGGCAGTGCCGGCTGCGTAAAATGAGTATGCGTGAGAAGGACGGACGACCCAGCGCTGGCATGAGCGCCGGAATCCACGCGATTGCGGGCGGCGACGAGCAGGCCCGCATGAGCTTCCTGATCAACCGCCGGGATCCCGCTGATCGAACCAGCGAGTTCCGCCATATCATTCGTAAAACGCATGACTCACGCGAGTGGATTAAAAACGGCCTGCGCATCCTGGCCGAGCTGCACTACCATGAAACCGATCAGTTCGAAAATGAATTGACCGCGTTGTTCGGCGAAGATTCGCCTACTGCCTACGCACTACTCAAGGCGGGTCAGTGCCAGCTGCGTTTTGCCGAGGGCAGTATCGAGTACACTTTCGATCTCGACGTCAGATCGCTGGACCAGGATAACGAAATGTTCCAGGCCACCTACTGGCACAACCACCTGTTCAATCCGACACTGCCCGGCAAGGTGCGTGTACTCTGTTTTACACCGCGTCTATAAAATCTTTTTGAAATTTTCATAGAGCAGGGCCGCCAGGCGGTTCATCTCCGGCATGGCTGCGCGGGACGCCTGATCGAGCCCCTCCAGAGCGTCGGTGCCGAGACTGTTTTCCAGTGCCGCTTTGTATTCCGGCACGCAACCCCACTGCATTACGGTATCGCTGCGGACCTCGACGTGAAACTGGATCGCATAGGCGTGCTCACGGTATTTGAATATCTGGTAGCGGGTGCCGGGCGAAGATCCCAGCACGGTTACCGCGGAGTTGTGTTCGAGATCGGTTACTTCATAAGAATGCCATTGCAACGCCTTGATCGATTCCGGGTAGCCGCTAAACAGGGTGTCCTGTCGCGCGTCTGCTGTCATGTCGATATCAAGTACCCCGATTTCAGCCGGCCTGGAAGCCTGCACCTTGCCGCCCAGCACTTCTCCGAGCAACTGGCAGCCGAGGCAGAACCCCAGAAATGGTTTCTGCAGCTCGACAACCCATTCGTGAATGCGCCGCTTCTCTTCGATCAGCCACGGGTACTCGTCTTCCATCCAGGTATCCATCGGCCCACCCATACACAGCATTGCATCGAAGCCGCTCAGGTCCTCGGGGATCTTTTCTCCCCCGTCGAGCTCGATCTGCGTCAGTTGCCAATTGTCCGCTTCCATCAGGTCCTTGATGTAGCCGGGGTCTTCGAGCGCGATATGTTGTAAAACGAGGATGTTGTTCATTCGGCCTCCAGGTAAATGGATAGTTCTCGGGAATGCCGCTCGGCGTCGTCATCGGCGATTGATGCTGTCGACTGAATGTGTGCGACGTAGTGTGGCGGAAACTCGTGCTTCAGTGCACCACGCACGACATGTTCCTTGTACCAGTGATAAGGCTGCAGCAGGCGATCGATGTCAACAGCGAAGTAGGTAAAGGCGTCGATTGTTGCACCGTGCAACGCGGTTACGTTGATTTGCCTGCGCTCGTAGCCGATACCCGCACCTTCATAGACGTCGAGCTGCAGCTTCTCGTTGTGCGTCATCTGGTATATGACACCGAAAACCTGGTCCGTCGTGCTGCCGGTAAATTCGATGTCGCATTTACCTGAACGATCCTGCCCGCTTTTGTGCCAGCGCAGCCGATGTTGTTGCAACGTTGCGACACAGTGTTTTGACGCCAGCGGGATACGCTCCAGCAGGCGCGGGCTCGATAGATTGGAGCCAAGGGCAAAATAGTTAAGCTTCATTTACAGCTGCGGGTTAATCCCGTGCGCGGGTTTCAAACCCGCCGATAACGCCTGATTATAAGGGCGGGCGCTGTGTAACAAAAGCGCCGGGTAGATCCGGATCAGGCGGCGCTGCTGCGCGAGGCGCGTTTGCGTTCGTGCTCGAGCAGGAGCTTTTTGCGAATGCGAATGCTTTTTGGCGTGACCTCGACCAGTTCATCGTCGTCGATGAATTCGAGTGCCTGTTCGAGGGTCATTTTCACCGGTTTGGTAAGAATCAGGTTTTCGTCGGTGCCGGCGGCACGGATGTTGGTGAGTTGTTTGGCCTTGAGTGGATTGACCACGAGATCATTGGCGCGGCTGTGAATGCCGACTACCATGCCCTCGTAGACCGGTTCCGCATGGCCGATCATCAAGCGGCCACGCTCCTGCAGGTTGAACAGCGCGTAAGCCAGTGCCTTGCCGGTGGCGGTTGAAATCAGTACGCCGTTCTGACGCTGTCCGATCGTGCCTTCGACTTTTGCACCGTAGTGGTCGAAGACATGATAGATAAGCCCGGTTCCGGAGCTCAGGGTCATGAATTCGGACTGGAATCCGATCAGCCCCCGAGACGGGATCTCGTAGTCGAGACGCACGCGCCCACGCCCGTCGGGAAGAATGTTCTTCAGATCGGCCTTGCGGTTGCCGAGTGCCTCCATCAGCGCTCCCTGGTATTGCTCCTCGACATCGACCGTCAACTGTTCGTAGGGTTCGCAATCGACCCCGTCGATTTCACGGACGATGACTTCGGGACGCGACACCGATAACTCGAAACCCTCACGACGCATGTTTTCGATGAGAATACCCAGATGCAGTTCACCGCGTCCGCTGACGCGGAACTTGTCGGAATCACCCAGTTGCTCGACGCGCAAAGCCACGTTGTGCAGGCACTCGCGTTGCAGACGCTCATCGATTTGCCGGGAGGTCAGGAATTTACCTTCCTGACCGGAAAAGGGTGAACTGTTGACGCTGAAAGTCATACTGACGGTCGGCTCATCCACGGTTAGCGCTGGCAGGGCTTCGACGCTATTGCGATCGCACAGGGTGTCGGAGATATAGAGCTCTTCGATCCCGGAGAAAACGATAATGTCACCGGCTTCGGCAGTTTCTACCTCAACTCGCTGCAGGCCGTCGAAACCAAATAACTGCATCATGCGTCCGTCGCGAATCTTGCCGTCGGCACCGATGAGCTTTATCGCCGAATTGCGCGTGACGCGCCCGCGGCTGATGCGTCCGATGCCAAGCACACCCTTGTAACTGTCGTAATCGAGACTGGAAACCTGCAGCTGGAATGGACCGTCAAGGTCAACCGCGGGTGGAGCGACATGTGCAATGATGGCCGCAAAAAGAGGATCCATGTTACCGCTGCGATCCTGGTCGTCCATGCTCGCATAGCCATCGAGTGCCGAGGCATAGATGACCGGGAAATCGAGCTGTTCATCGGTGGCGCCGAGTTGATCAAACAGATCGAACACCTGGTCGATGACCCAGTCGGGGCGGGCTCCGTCGCGATCGATCTTGTTGATTACAACGATAGGGGTAAATCCCATTGCGAAAGCCTTCTGGGTGACGAAGCGGGTTTGCGGCATGGGCCCTTCGACGGCATCTACCAGCAATAGTACCGAATCGACCATCGACAGGATACGCTCGACTTCACCACCGAAGTCGGCGTGCCCGGGGGTATCGACGATATTGATCCGGTAGTCCTGGTTATCCTGCTCGTGATGCCAGTTGATCGCGGTGTTCTTGGAAAGAATCGTAATCCCGCGTTCCTTTTCGAGATCGTTTGAATCCATCATGCGATCGCTCACCTCGGCCCGCGCGTCAAGCGTGCCGGACTGTCGCAGCAACTGGTCGACCAGCGTGGTCTTGCCGTGATCGACGTGCGCGATGATTGCGATGTTACGCAGATTTTCTCGTTGGGTAGTCATAGGGGTATGCAGGGAGGATTCAGGCGCGCGATTATAATGATGTGGCGCGATACCACAAGTGCGAAATTCCCTTTTTTAATCAATAAGTTCAGGACTTGCGCCAGGCCGGGATCGGCGCCACCGGTTAGATTGCCGCGGGGGCGATCGATAAGCGCTTAAGCCAGGCCCTGTACCAGTTCGAGCATTGCCTGGGCATGACCTTTCGCTTTTACCTTGTAGTTGACCTCAGCCAGCTTGCCCTGCTTGTCGATGACAAAGGTGGAGCGACCGATTCCCATGTAGGTTCTGCCCATGAATTTGCGTTCGCCCCAGGTACCGTATAGCTCGCAGAGTTCGCCGCTCGTGTCTGCCAGCAGATCAACCTTGAGATCGCGTTTGTTGATGAATTTCTGGTGCTTTTCACAGGTATCCTTACTTACTCCGAGTACGACGGTATCTGCGGCAGCGAACTGATCGATCAACGCGGTAAATTCGTTGGCCTCGATGGTGCAGCCGGGGGTGTCGTCCTTGGGATAGAAGTAGAGCACCACGTTTTTCTTGCCGCGGAATTGCGCAAGACTGATATCGTCGCCATCCTGGTTGATCGCGGTGAAATCGGGAGCGGGCTGGTTGGTTTCGAGCATTGCAGTCATCCGGAGACAAAGACGTGTATGATAATTTAGGAGCGCATCTACATCAAAGCACAAGCAGTAGGGTTATTGTGGCCGGATAATTAGGGGTGGCTAACGAAATTGGCGGTAGATGTCCTTTACCCCGCTAACGACAGGTCGTTTTTCCCAACTGACGAGGTCTGTGGCCGCACCCGGTGGTATCTGTAGATAACGATAACTGGGATGCTCATCGGGCATCGCAATCGGCGCCAGCAGGCTCGCGCTTGCCAGGTCGGCACGTGAAAACTGATCTCCCACCAGGTAGGGCCTGCCGTCAGCAAGCAATGCATCGAGCCAGTCCAGTTCAGCCACCACGATCTGTCTCGACTCCAGGCCTTGACGTGCTCCGAGATCCATACCGGCAATCATACTCTTGCAAACCTGTGGCCAGATGAGCCTGAGTAAGATCCGGTGCGGTAAAGACAGGCCCTGAGCAAAGATTGGCCTGACCGTCTGCGGTTGCACCAGCAGCGCCTCTGAATAGTAGTAACGGCGCAGGTGCACCCCGATGACATCGTCGAGACGTTTTTCGATTTCCCCGCAGGTGGCGCTATTCTCGACTGGAGTAAGACATTTTCCGCTGGACCTTGCGCGCGTATCTGCCCAGTCGATTATGCGCGAAGAACCCTCTATCACTTCACCGTCTGCCACCAGAATGGGAAGCGCCGAGCGGGTGGCGCCGAGTTTGCGTACGATCGGAATATGGACGCCTGGCGGCAGGTGCCTGAGCTCATAGTCGATCTCCATGTAGTCGAGTGCCCAGCGCGCCTTCTCGCAGTAATGCGAGATGGCAAATATGTAGAGCAACGGTTTTGTCACAGGCTGGCCCGGGGGTCAGACGCGGCCGCAGTTGATGTCGTCGACCTGTTCGTTGAGTGTCCACAAATCGTATAGCAGGCCGAGCAGCAACAGGCCTCCCGTCAGCAACCAGATCAGCCCGGTTATCCATTTGCCCAGGTAGAAGCGGTGGATTCCGAAGATGCCGAGAAAAGTTAATAGCACCCAGCTAACGGTGTAACTTTTGCTGCCGCTACCGTAGCGAAGGTCGGCCGAACGATCCATGCCGGGGATCAGGAACAGGTCCACAATCCAGCCGATCAGAAAAAGTCCGAGGGTGAAAAAATAAATTGTACCCGAAACGGGGCGGCCGAAATAAAACCGGTGCGCACCGATAAAGCCGAAAATCCATAGTATGTAGCCGATCAACTTGCTGTGAGTGTTGTTTAGACTGTTCATAGGTGCCGGCTCGGTGGTGAAGGGGTTGCACAAATGAGATTATTGACGGGCAGATTGTTTCATGTCTTTGCGTGGACGTCGAGCTACTGACATAAACACCGTAGCCGACTACTTCTTGCTCATTTATGATCTTTCCCCAGGGTGTTTAATCGAAATAGTGGGGCATGCGTCGGTGCTTTGTTAAAACATATAATTGGCATGAATGCCGGCATGATTGCCGTCAAACTCAAAACCTGACCTGCGGATGCCGTCTACCTCGTTGACTTCATAATCAATCCACATGTAGCGTATCCCCAGTGCGAATCCACTATTCTCCCAGCCCGAGAAACTATAATCATATTCAACCAGCCAGCCCAGTGCATCATCGAATTCTACTTTGGGCCCGCGGATATCCTTCAGATCCAGTTCAGGCGAAAGATGATAGCTTAATCCTGCACCGATGCGATGATTGCCGAAGTTATAGAAGGGAATCAACTCCAGTGGATAACGGTCGAAGGTAATATCATCGTCGTAATCACCGACTGAATCGCTGTGATAGCCAATACTTGTCTGCAGGCTCCATGCGGACCGCGGAAAGTAAACGACAATACCCCCGGTAAGCGTTATCAGTTCGCCAGCACGAATGTCTTCATCGATGGTATCGTCGTTGTATTCCACCTCGGCCTCAGCCAGCTCGTCTCCTCCGCTGGTAATACCAAGCCCGACAAACCAATCCATTCGCAGATCATTTTTCGGTTCGTCTGCAACCACAGCAATAACATTTGCCATGCCCAGCAGGAATATGGTTACTGCCGTGAGATTCTTGTTTGACATAACTGCTGCCTCGTAGCTTCGATCAAACCAATAACGCGCTAGTCCTCGCGGTGAGCGCGCTTCGTCTATCCGGCCGGCTTCATGCGGCAACCAGGGCAAAAAAACAGTCCCTGACTTTATTGCAAGCTCGGATGACTAAAACATTGCCTGTCGTTATCCAGCATCCTCAACAGTCATTAGTAACACCATGCAGTCAGCGAGTAGTTGATTTCAGTCAAAATAGAAGGCCTGACGGTCGACGATGAAATCTCTCAATTAAGAGGGGTATGAAACTCTTAACAACTAATGAGAAAGAATAATTATTCTGCAGTAATTCGATTCGGTCTGGGGGCATTCTTCTCCAGGCAAATGTCGACCTTTCATACGCTAGTGCCACATGCGACGAGGTACTGTGTGGAGTCCGGATTGTTTTAGTTTTCTGCAGCAGAAGGGTCTTTTATTTGTTTCGTGTTTTTTCAACGGCACAGGGTCGCTTTTCGTCGCTGACTCAATGAGTTTCAGCGACCGTTGTTATCTCGTAAATGGACTCCTGGAACCCTGGCAGGGGGTAATCTCCAGCCGCAATCGGACATCGGGATAAAAAGCCGGGCATGCTCTTGAAATTGAATAATGATATTTCCAGCTGAACACGCAAAATCGCGTATTAAATTGCTGCCCTCTGTGATTATGACGGAAAGACTATTATTTCTTTATCCACTTGCCCTGCTGGTTTTGAATCCAGGTGCCGGCCGGGACTTTCTTGAATATCTCCTTCGCGTAAACCTTGCCAACCTCGTCGATGCTTACGCCCTGGGCGGCCGCCTTTTTTGCATAGACTGCCTTGCGTTTCTTGTTGATGGCGGCAACCTCTGCTTTTGCGCTGGCATCACGTGCCACCGCATAGCCACTAGTACTTTCACCGAGTGCGCCTGACGCACGCAAGTCCTGAAGAGAACCGGCCCAGGCAGTAATTCCACTTACTAATAGAAATACCACGATAGTCATCATGGCGGACCTGTAGAAACTCGAAGCATAATTTCGCAGCATGCTGTCCTCCCGAAAAATATAGTTACTGGTAAATAGTTTCATTAAAATACATCCGGATTGGCTGCAATATCTTCCTTTGCCTGCTCTTCCAGTTTCACGCGTACATCGGCATCCAGTTTGATATTGAGGTTAATCGTGATGGGTTCCTTGGGCGCCTCAACTTTGACAGTTGGTGTACAGGCCGTCGTGAGCATCAGCACTGCGACAATTGAGACAATATTCAAATGATAGTTTCTGCGCATAGTTCGTACTCACTCCGGGTTATTCGCACATTACCTTAGCGGATGAATGCTTGCCAATTACCAGGCCAGCTTAGCAGTAATCCAGGTGCTACTCTACCCCGGTCATCAACGAGGGACAGTATGCCTAGCGCAATCTGAACGCTCGCTGAAGGGCTTTACTGGAAACTCCATAAGCCTGGCCTAGTGCCTTCAGGATATCACCGACATTACTTTCCAGATTAACGTTCAAACGAAAAAGCCGTCCTTGCAGGACATTCGGATTATGGCCAAGCAAGGAAAGCGTGGTCAGCAGGTCACTGTTTGTAGAATTATTCAGTTTAAATGTCAGTTCGGTGTAGTGGAAATCCGTCAATGCCCGCAACAGCAGATCAAGCTCTTCAGCGCTGCCAGCCAGTAATTGCGACACCTTTTCTGATTTAAAGCGAAGTATCCCGGGCTGTGTTGCGGCAAGCACACCGTCTTGAATCGAGACAGAATCGTCTCTCAAAGTCAGTGGAATACTGCCGTCGAGACGTCCGTCCCCTGCAAGCCCCTCGACATCTATCAGTTCGAACAGCGCCTCAAGGTCGAGATCTTCGACTTGCAGCACCATGCTGGTAGAGTTTGATAGCGGATCAATCACAGTAGGGCCAGTTGACAATGTGCCACCGATCGTGGACAGCCGGGCTGTGTCGATGGCGAGCTGCGCTGAGTCTGTTCCCTGGATTTTGTAAATGATTTCCATATTCTCCATGGGAACGCCGGCATCGATACGCTGAATTGTTATTTTTTGCTGCGGAGGGCTCCTGGGAGATAACAGGTCAGTCAGTTTTAACGAGGCTGAAAGGCCGCTGATGGTGGTTCCTTTCTGAGTAAAAGACAGATCCTGCAAATCAATCTCGGCACCGCTCTTGATTCCCTGTTTCAACCAACTGATGTGGTTACTGGCGCCGGCAGAGCCACTGACGGACTCCAGTTTGGCCAGATCGGGGAAAAGCGCTACGGGTTGCAGTGCACCCGGTGAGAATGTCAAGGGAGCTACATCCAGTACCAGGTTTCCCTCGCCCGTATCGAGTCCATGCACGAACGCTATTTTTAAATACTGTTGGTCGGGTATGCCGCCGAGGGCATCGATGAATAAACGCTTGCCTTTCAGCTTCACATCGCCGGCCAGGCTGATCGGCGCAAAATAGGGTTCTGCAGCCAGGTGCTGCAGCCGACCGATTTCGAAATCGGCGAGTTGACGCTTTCCCGGCCCGCCATGGCGTATCGTGGTTGAGATTTCTTCCAGCTGAATCTGGTATTGCGGTAAGGCAATGCCGGCTGCACTGATAGTGCTGTTGCCATTTAACTGGCCCGTACTTTTCATGTTACCCGTGTGCAAAATCATTCCGGGGTTAATTTCCATTTCCAGCGCGGGCGCGTCTTCACGGTTCACCAGTAAGGTGAAGCTGCCAGGCTGCAGCGTAATCTGATTTTCCAGCGACACACCCTCTGATTGCCACGCAAAGCGGATGTCGGACCCGGGAAGGTGTAATTTTAAAGGTCCTTTGACCCGAAACGCCTCGAACGGCGCCAGTTCTGCAACTGTCAATTGTCCCGGTTTGCGCAATGACAGTTGTCCGCCTTGTTGATTGAAGTTGACCAGCATCGGCAAGGCAACGCTTGTCATACGCGCATCGAGTGATTCGAGCCGAAATCGTTTTACATCCGCGGCGAGGTCCAGCTCCCCCGCCCAGGTATCGGCTGACCCCTGCAGGTTGCCGCTTAAAGCCAATTTGTCGATCTTGTTACCGGCGTATCTGAATCCTGACGAGATAACATTGACCTCGCCAAGAGTGAATGCCGTCACCTGGTTTTGCCCGCTGATGGTGATCTCTCCCTGCGCGCTGATGTCGGCTCGAGCTTTATCAACGGTAAGCGCCAGATCAGTCGCAAGCACGATTTGAGTCTCATCGTCTGTCATGCCGATAGTTACCTTTGCGCTATTTTCACCTTTGCCCCCGAGGCGCAGCTTTGTATCCTGTTTTAGCTCAGTGAGCAGCGCCGGGGGGATTCCGAAACGCTCGACCCAGGCAGGATCCGCGCCGGAAGCTTCGATGTTGCTGTGTTCCGCAAGCGTAAATTTTCCCAGGCCATCGACCAGTTCAGCATATATCTCGATATCACCATTGAGATCAGCAACTTTCTGCGCAAATTCGAGTCCGTCCAGTTTGAGAATAGACTCGCCCTGCAGTGTGCTGTGCTGCAGCCAGTTGCGCCAGTTGTCAGCTGCTGTCCGCAATGCGGGAGTTTTCCCCTCAGCCCTAACTGTCAGGCTGGCAGAACCTTTGCCGGGCTGAGAAAGTCCGGATAAATCCCAGATAACACTGTCGGCATTAACCGCTGCCGAGGCATCGACTGCGATGTCAGGTTGATGCCGGTAATCCTTCAACGCCGCGGTAAAGGCAATTCCGGAGGCATTTTCTGCCGCTAGCAACTCGCCTTTGATGCGCGCATCCGTCGCGTCCATTTGCAGACTGATTGAGCCCTGTTCAAAGGTTTCGCCCTCCAGCCCGGTGACTGGAAGGTCGATATGCGATAAAACGAAATCAGCGTTGATAGCCTGCGGCTGGTTATCTTTCAATGCGAAAGTGCTTTTACCCCGTATCCCGGAAATATTTAAATCGGGTAATGACAGCGCAGCTTGCGCTACCGTTAGTTTTCCCTGCAGGTTTCCGTCAGCCTCCATTGTCGCAGTGAGATCAGCCATCACATGGCCTGGCTCGGCGGTGGTCTCAATACTAACGGCTATTAGTTTTTTGCCTGATGGTCCCGGTCTTACGTCACCACGCAGATTGATTGTGAAATTGCCGGCTGTGGTGTGTAGATCGACTTTTGCATCGAGCAGCGAGATCAGTGGCAGGTTGCTATTTCCGGTATCGCCTTCATCCCCGGCCAGTTTCTGTAACGATCCGAGAGGAGGATTTATTCCAGTCAGGTCGAGCACTAACTGCAGGCCGCTGATCTCTGCCGTTTGAATTTGTCCATTTAACAGGCCGGGCAGCGTCCATGTGGCATTTATTTGATCTGCCCGCAATTCGTTTGCGCTACCCAGTGAAAGATTGCCTATTTCAAGTTCGTTGAGTGAAACTGCTTTGACCGTGATGGAATTCACTGGAATACCGAGCCGTGTTAACTGGGCAATCAGCAGGCTGTCGATAAGTGTTGCACGAAAAAAATATAAGCCGAACCCGGCCAGGAGTAGCAATCCTGTCAGCAGTTTCAAAAAAGTGGGAATGTGTTTACCCATCGCCTCCAGTTACCGCGACGAAAAACGATTGACCTCAGTTTAACGCAGGCCCGGCGATGACCCAATGAGTAAACGAAGAATGAATCCCTGTTGGCAACGAAGCCGTGCGAATCGATCAATTCATACTCAAGGCAGGGTGCAATTATCGTGGCCCGGTCCTTCTGACTCTGCAAAATAGACGTTAAATGGGCAGGGCAGGAGGTACTCTGCGTTCAATAACGGTCGCTCATGATCATTAGATCACCGTACACATTTGATTTGATCTGTAAAATCTAGCCTCGCAGGTCGTCATCAATCAGCTGTGATTGAGTGTATACTTGGCCCGATAAATCTGGACTGAAACCGGGGATAAAATATGGTTCTTGTTAAGCGACTCGTGCTTGATGTGCTCAAACCCCACCAACCGAACGCGCTTGAATTTTCGCAAGCCCTTGCCAGGGCGGGTGGTGACTATCGGGTCTGCATCACGGTACTCGAGGTTGACGAAAAAACCGAAACACTGAAGGTCGTCGTCGAAGGGGATGCCATCGATTTCGACGCGGTACAGGCTGGTATCAGCGATCTGGGTGGTTCGCTGCACAGTATCGACGAGGTCGAAGTGCAAAGTGGACCTCACGCCGGTTAGGTTTATGAACCTGCTGGAACAATCCCGGTTTCTGCTACGCATCACCCGCACCCATGACATTATACGACGCTATTTTGTCGTAAATGGATTCGACGGCGCACTGACCATGCTGGGGCTCATCATCGGCTTTCTGGTCAGTGGCGCAACCGGCTTGTCGGTGATCATCAATGTATGCCTGGGTGCGGCAATTGCGCTCGGTGTCAGCGGCGTCAGCAGCGCCTACGTCAGCGAGGTCGCGGAGCGGAAGCGTGCGCTTGGGAAACTTGAAGAAGCGATGATTACCGACCTGCGTAACAGTGCTCATGGCGAGGCCGCGCGAGGGGTGCCCCTGCTGATAGCGCTCGTCAACGGTTTTGCACCGCTAGCCATATCCCTGCTGATCCTGACACCACTGATTGCAGCCAATGCAGGTTTTGCGTTGCCGGTGGCGCCACTTTACGCAGCGGTAGTAATCGCGTTGCTGTTGATATTCCTGCTCGGTGTTTTTCTTGGCAGCATCGCCGGTGTATCGTGGCTATGGAGCGGGATCCAGACCCTGCTGGTCGCAATCCTGACCGCCGCGCTCATTTACCTTTTTGCCGGCCATTGATAATCGTACGATCAGAAAACAGATTCCGCATCGAACGGAACAACGAGGTCGAAGAAATAGAGCGATATAGCAAGAGCCATTACGAACGATAAAAAAGACATCGCAACATCCCACCTATGATCCGGATCACTAGCTTTCCATGGCGTGCCCAAACGAGTTATAAATTTCCGCCCCTTACGTTTTTTGCTAATTGCCTGAAATTAATGGCAAGCAGACACCAAAGTAAGTTAACGCGAATATGGCAATGAGTAGCAGAAAGTCTATTCTGGATCTCCATTAATGGCAGGGAGAGCTGTGCATCTTCATTTTAAATTTCCGCATAGGGTGTAATTTTATAGGGAAGATTAACGCCGCCGGCACTAATTCGAATACCCCTCTGCCTGGCCTTTTGGATAGTAGAGCTCCCAATTTTGACCGTCGAACTGTTTGATATTCATTTTTTCGACAGTTCCCGGATCAAGACACCTGGCATTGACACTTACTCCATCCGGATGTGATCGAGGGATGTAAAATGACTTGATCCCACAAAACTTGCAGAATAGATGCTTCGCAACTCCGGAATCAAACGTGTACTCAGTCAGGCTTTTCTCGTCGGATAGAATCGTAAATCGATCCCGTGGAACTATCATTCCCAGGTAACCCGATTTCGAACAGATACTGCAATTGCATTGAGATACGTTGAGGACCGCTGGCGCTAGCACTTCGAACCGGACCCTTCCGCAGTGACACCCGCCTTGATGTTGGATCATCGTTCCTCCTAATGCCCAATAGCAGCATTATTAGGTTTTAAGTGATCATATTATCACTTCTACCAGGCGGCCGCTTTTGGCCGATTCCCGCAGCCTGTCAGATGATTTTCAGCTTCAGCTTTGGGGAAAACTTCCCCTCAATTCAAAGTGATCAGTGGCGATAGACGACCCAATTTCGATACTGGCTATCTACTCTTCACTTGATTCGACTCGTTTCACACGCTCCCATGGCCAATGACCCTCCACTTCCAGGTGCAGTGTGAAACTTAGAAACGTCCGTATGAGGATTATGAGTCCCAATATTGTGACGTTTGCTAAAGTATCCGCGACTATTACGGTGCGAATGATATCCCCTGCAATGAGGAACTCTAATCCAAGGATTATTGAACGTCCCAATTGACGTCGGAGTACATCATATGCAAATCCTTCTGGTTCCTGGCGATATTTCGATATAAAGCGAAATGAGGACATCACAGAACCAGCAATGATTACAAGAACCCCAATGGTTTCAATGCCATAGCCAGCTATCGATATTAGCTCTTTAAAATCCATGATTTCCAGTTTCCTATATTTGCCATATGGAAAAAATTAATTCGGACTAGAGTAGATTGTATGAATAGAACCAGTAGCGATACAAGCCGATAATTCTTGTACGATGGTTGTTGCTGAGTGTCCGCACCTGGCCGGAGACGATTGCCCCCTGCGGGGAGTTGTCAGTGTCTGCTAACGGGAACGCAAGCGACGTGCCACGAACCTGTCGTAATATTCTTGGCCTAACCACCTTCCAAGGCGTAACTCCTCAAGGCACATTTTATTTTCGATATGCTTGAGCATTCGTTGCGCTCTTTTTGATTTTTGGAAGGCGGCAACCTTACACCAGGCGTACGCCTTGACGTAATCTTGATTAACACCTTGTCCACGGGCATACATAGCACCCAATCGATTTTGAGCCGGGCGTGATCCCTTTATTGCCGCATTTTTGTACCATCTAAATGCCTCTGCATAATCTCGCGACCGCTGCTCCCCCTTGTGGAATAACTCGCCCAATTCAAACTGGGTGATACAACTACGTTCCTCCGCATAAGTAACCATGATAATTACCCCGACAATATAAATGTGGATTCCTCGCCAACATGGTAACTAACCAGATTGCGTAGTTATGTGAACGAACTAACATTCAGCTCGCTTTACCCTGTTTGGGCGTTCGTTCATGAACGTTCTCGTGACCGTACGCCTTGATGTGAGCCATGTTGATTACGGAAGCTAGCCTTAACCTCTTTTGTGTCGATCACTTTCCCGTTGAGACACATCAAAAAAACAGGGCGGGTTCCCCGGTACAATTTCCCAATGGGAAATTTTCGAACATTACTTTTATTTTCTCTAGTGGGTATGCCGTTAATTGTGTTGGTGTTTTTCAATCCTCCGTCAGTTGACAGGCATTCCCAACCGAATCAGTTGGGCTCCGGATTTTCTGATACAGAAAGATTGGAGGCCAATCAGGTCGGCAGCCAAAATATGCAGCCCGGAAAAGACAAACAGGAAGCGCCGCAGACGATCCAAAGCCAGGTGGCCACTGAATTATCCCGGGAAAACGCCACCACGAATGATAACGTCACCCTGTCTGGCTGGGTAGGAACCGAGTTTGGAGAGTTTGTCGGAGGTGAAACAGTGGTATTACATTCACCCTCTCAAAAAACACACTACTCGACGGTCACCGGTGTTTCTGGCGAGTATAAACTTATCCATATCAAGCCTGGTTGGGATTACATATTGAAGGTCTATCCACAGGGGCCGTTTAATAGCTATACCAAAACTCAGCTTAAATTAAGTGCCGCTCAGGAAATGCAAAATATCATCCTGGAGCCCATTCCTCTTGGCACACTGACGGGCAGAATTGCAGATCCATATGATCGGCCCGTTACAGGTATTGAGTTACTTGTGACAACGGTAGAAAAAGAGTATCGGACTACAAATGTCGTAACTGATGCGAATGGCGATTTTAGCGTCACCGAATTTCCCAAAGGAAAATTTCAGGTTGCGACCAGGGGCCAGCACACAATAAAGGCAACAGGCTTGATATTTGATCCTGGCACACATGTGCCGGTCATCCTGACTATTGACCTTGGTCCGTTCAGTCTGAAAGGAGATATTTACGATGAATCCGGCCAGACCTTTGACGGCGCAGATGTGATTTTGATTCGGGCGTTACACGATAATGGGACCAGTATGCGCTCAATCCGTAAGGTCAGTGCAAATGCGAGAGGTGAATTCCGATTTACCGGATTGGGTCCCGGTAAACACGAGTTAATTGTATCCGCATGGAGGCGGGATACGTTTAAAAAGACGATTAGAAAAACGATAAATGTGGGCGTGGATTCCGGGGAATTAATGGTTGTTGTAAATACGTTATAAAGCCTGCCTGAATTTAGTTGTAGCGTCGTCTGGTTCTGGGAATGTTTGTGACGATACCGGTCGTTTTATGGGTCGGATGATTTGCTCGGGGTCCGCTGGTTCCCCGATCCTGCCTGGTCGAGCAGTTGAAATCGCTTCTCGAGGATATCGGCATCATCGAAATGCCGCCGTCCGACAAATGCCGTCGCTTGCGTACTCGACTGGCGCATCGCACCTGCACTGGCGATCCCCATTGGCCAGAACAGAAAGCGCTCACCCCGTTCGGTCCCCGCAATCAGGCCGTCAGGTCCGAAAATGCTGCGCGAACCCCCTTGCGGCAGAGGCAGGGTGCGCAATTCGTCGTACTCAGCAAACTGGTATGTCCGACCTGGAGTCGATTCGCCGAGCGATACATCGCGCAAGTAGTGCGTGCCCGCCTGCACGGCGATGCGCAAGCGAGCTGTCTCGGGAATCAAGGGCAGGGTCTTTGGTGTGAAAGACCATTCCAGAACGCGCTGGGGGGCTGGCAGGGGTTTCAGGCGAGGTGTCGGGAAAAACATGTGATAGCAGCCGCAGGGATGAATGCTGTCGAACAAAACCGGCTCGCCGTCAGGCGCCAGGGTCACGCGCCACACGATGCCGTCGAGATGACCGCCAAGCAGGTCGAGCCTGCCTTCCCGGGGGCGTTCCGGCATCCAGGCCGTATAGACCAACTGCAACAGCGTGTGATTTCCAGCCCGGGTGTAACCAAGCCTGCGATAAACCACCGAACGCGACACGTCGACCTGCGGCGTTGCTGCCGATGACCAGAACAGCCGACCGATTCGATCCGGGTCCCCGTTGGTTTCTATTTCGAATATCGGCGCGTAGGTAGCGAACAGTCGATCCCGCTCCCGGCCGGTTAGTTGCGGCAGACCGAGGGGGTGTTTGCTCGTCCGAGACAGGATCTCGCTGACTTCTCTGCGCGTGAATACGGGGATCTCCGGCGGCACGTAACGCAGCACCCGGTGGGCTGGCGGCTTACCCTGTTGCGCATCTGCAAAAGTCTGGCGAGTGCGGTCCTGCCAGGCGCTAACCCCGACGTGGAAAGGTATCCGGGTCAGTTCGTAAAGCCCGAGGGCTCGCTTGAGCGTGCTGTAGTCGTCGGCGACGAAGGTGCGCCGGTAGAGTTCGGCCGCGGCAGTGGGACTGGAAGTGTCAGCGGCGAGTAAGACATCGGCGCAATCCTCCGAGCGTAGAACAACCTCGTCGCGGTCACCATTGGCCATGTCGACGATCCTCGGCGCCGGCAAATTCGCGATTTCAACGCGACGGCCGTCGGCGTCGAGCGCGCGCATTCGCTCTACCCAGGCCCGGTAAATCCTTGCATCGCCCTGTGCTGACTCTTTCATCGCGGCGAGAAAGCGGTCGATTCGCAAATAGGGGAATCCCACCACCCGCCGGGCCGCGATATCGGTCACGCCATCGCGCGACACCGCCTCGTCAAGGGCTGCGAACCAGCGTGCGCACTCGGCCAGTCGGGCGTTACTCGAGTCGAGATGATTACGTTGCGGCGGCTGGATAGTCGTGCAACCCACCGCTGTTAACAGGAGTAGCAGCGCTAACGACCCGGGCAAGAGGGTAAAATTAGAGCTCATGGTTATTTTGGACAGCCAGGACTGATTCGAATTCCGTGCTGCGCATGAAAATGCCAGAGTCTAACGCAAAAACCGTTTGCTTGCGTCCGCCAGGCTTGCCAAAAACACGAGTGCCGGGTGCCCGAACAGGAACACTGAAAGCAGGCTTGTGGTTTACAGAACCAGGTCTGTCTCGAGTCTCGAACAAACTCGTTGAACTCGTTGCCCGGCAAATGGTCCTAACAACAGTTTCCGAGGTATTGCTGATGAAAAATTTATCGCTAACGACGCTAGTCATCGTTCTGGCCATATTCGGCCAACCCGCGTTTGCCGCCACGGCTGTGCTCGCGGGCGGTTGTTTCTGGTGTATGGAGTCCGACTTTGAAAAGCTCGACGGAGTCAGCGATGTGGTTTCGGGTTTTTCCGGGGGCACGCATCCGGACCCGACTTATAAAGGAGATCATAGCGGGCACTACGAGGTGGTGGAGATCACTTATGATCCTGAAATTATCGACTACCAGGGTATTCTTGATTATTTCTGGGTTAACCACGATCCATTCGATGCGCACGGGCAGTTTTGCGATAAGGGGCCGAGCTATCTCGCCGCGATATTTGTCGCCGATGACAGCGAACGCGCGATCGCGGAAAAGTCGAGGCAACAGGTCATCAAAATGTTCCCGGAGCAGGTCGTGGTAACGCCGATTCTGCCACGATCTACCTTTTTCCCGATCAAGGGCGATGAGTCTTACCACCAGGACTATTACAAGAAAAGCCCGCTGCGCTACAAGTACTATCGCTGGGGATGTGGCCGTGATCAGCGTCTTACCGAAATCTGGGGCGACAAAGCAACTCACTAGCTTCGCCAGTGGGTCGTCCCCGTGAAAACGGTGTTCCGACGCGTATCGGGACCTTGTAACATAGCAACCATTCCAGGATTCCCGCTTGCGCGGGAATGACTCGCGGGTAATATATTGGCTTCGATATAACCAGGAACATCTGCCATGGGCTGTCAATACTTCGATCCCTGCGATCACGGCGCCGATACCTTTACCATAGCCATCCCCAGGGTGACATTCGGTCGCGGTTGCCTGGCCGAGGCTGGCGCTCGCGCCCGCGCTCTGGGCATGACTCGAATTGCAGTTTTCACCGATCCTTTTTTACGTGACAGCGTTTATGTCGCCACCGTGCTGGATTCGTTAGCGTAGGCCGGACTCGATGCCGCGGTATTCGACGAGATTGCAATCGAGGCCGATGATGCGAGCGTTTCCCGCGGCGCCGATTTCATCGCTACGGGTGATTTCGACGGGGTCGTTTCGGTGGGTGGTGGTTCCGTCATGGATACCGCCAAGGCGGCAATGGTGTACGGACTTTATCCGACCGATGAATTCCTCGATTATTTCGCACCGCCGCTGGGTGCCGGAAAGGCGATTCCCGGTCGATTGTTAACCCATCTGGCCTGTCCAACTACGTCCGGCACCGGCTCGGAATGCACATCGCTTTCGGTATTGCGCATTAATAACCTGAGCACCAAGTTCGTGCTCGGTAATCCGCTACTGTTGCCGCAGGAAGCCCTGATCGATCCCGCATGCTGCGATTCGCTGCCGGCAATGGTGGTCGCCTCCACCGGTTTCGACCTGCTATGTCATGCGCTGGAATGCTATACCGCGAAGGCCTATACCCGCTGGGACAAGGTGGAGGATCCGACCAGGCGACCATTGATCCAGGGCGCCAATCCATGGAGCGACCTGGCCGCGCGTAAAGCCCTTGAAATTGTCGGCGAATACATGGACCGCGGGGTTAACGATGCCACTGATCGCGAGGCGCGTGACCAGTTGATGTGGGGTGCATCGCTCGCCGGTATGGCTTTTGGTAACACCGGGACTCACCTCGGGCACGCGCTTTCTTACGGTGTGACGCATCTGATGCATGACATCACTACCCCCGGTTACGCGGTGAAGTCACCCTTCGTGCCGCATGGCATCAGTGTCGTGGTCTCCGCTCCGGCCATTTTCCGCTACACCGCCGAAGCCGCGCCCGACAGGCATTTTGAAGCTGCGGGTTACCTGCAGGCAGATCTGCGCGGAGCCGGTAGTGAAGACTCCGGCGAAGCGCTGGCCAAACGCATCATCGATTTGATGCAAAAAACCGGGGTTCCGAACGGATTAAACGGGGTTGGATTTGGTCCTGCTGACGTTCCGGCGCTGGCAGCGTCCACTTCACGCCAGGTGCGCGCGATTGCTAATTCACCGCGCGAAACTAATCTCGTAGATATCGAAAATATCTATGCGGCGGCGATGAGTTACTAACTTTTTGCCCTCAGTTCGGCCACCAGCGGCACCAGGAATACGAAGCAGGCGACCAGAAAAAGCGCGCCACCTGCCAGACTGACCGGGTCGTCGGCGCGAATGCTGGAGGCCATGAAGAATATGGCCGAACCGATAAACAGTATCCAGCCCCAGAGTTGATAGTGATGTTGCGCGTGTTGTGACATGAGGCGTACCCGGGTATGGATCTAAATTGAATTAAATAATAAAAGCTTATGCATATTGACGTAAAGCGATTAATAATTAGTCAAATAGATAAGATTTAATTATCCATTGATTGATAATTACGACCCGCTCAATCGAGAAATATCATGTTACTTTATCGACTTACTGGTGCTAGCATTCCACGTTTAATCCAGCCATTTTTCGGAAGCTGAAATGTTTGAAAACAATCTAATGAACGAGATCCGCGAGCGTTTCTGCCACGTGGATACCTGCCCTTACTCGGGGCCGCGCATCTTCTTCGAAAACGCCGGTGGTGGGTTGACACTGAAATCGGTGGTCGAAGTGAACACCGAACTCGCCGGAATTCCGGACAACCAGGGTCGTGATAACCCGGCTTCACATGAGCTGGTGCGCATCATCGCCGAGGCGCGGGACAATATGCGCTGCTTTCTCGGTGTCAAAGAGGGCCCTGTTTTTACCGGTGAAAGCGGTACCGAACTGATTTTCCGCATGGTGCGTGCCGCCGCGCTGGGTTCTGCCGAGGGCGGTAACATGGTCGGCAGCACCCTCGAACACCCGGCTACCGTCAGCGCCAGCAAACGCTGGGCGAAAATTGCGGGCAAGGAGTATCGTGCCGCGGTGCACAGTGACGCCAGCGCGACGATTACCGCTGAAGATTACGCCACGGTGGTCGATGCCGATACCCGGGTGGCGACGATTATCCATACCAGCCCGGTTACCGGCATGACGGTAGATATCGCCGCTGTGGTTAAAACCATCCGCGCGGTCTCGCCCGAATGCATCATCATTCTGGACGGCATCCAGCATGCCGCGCACGGCGGCCTGTCGATTGACGACTATGACATTGATGGTTACGCGGTGTCGGCTTACAAGGTGTTTTCACGTCACAACTATGGTTTCGCGTGGCATTCACCGCGCATCGCGACTCTGCCGCATGACCATCTCGATGGAACGCCAGACGATTTCTGGGAAATGGGTACGCGGGACACCTCGGCGTTTGCCTGTACCAGCAAGGTGGTCGAGTATTTTGACTGGCTCGGTTCGCATTTCACTGATTCGACCGATCGCCGCGAGCGTATCCTGGCCGCCGGAAAAGCCATTGGTGAGCATGAGCATGATTTGATCGATTTGATGATCAATGGTGACGGCGAGCAGTCGGGGTTGCGCGATATGCCCGAGGTTTATGTGATCGGTGGGCACGATAATGCCGCCCGCGAAGGCATGGTGTCGATAATTGTCGAGGGTAAACCCTGCGCCGAAGTGGTTGCCGAACTCAATGCCCGGGGAATTCGTACCCATGTGCGCAAGGCGGATTACTTCTCCGGTAATATCCTGGAGCCCCTGGGCAGACCCACCTGTATCCGGGTTTCCATGTGTCATTACAACACCGACCGCGAAGTACTGACTTTTCTGCGTGAACTGGAAGCTATCATCGCTGCGCACAATGAATCCGGGGTAAACGCGGCCTGAGACGACCCGTGAAAACCGCCTGCGCTGTCAAGGTTACCGTGGGGATATCGTCATGACTCTATCCGCGCAGGTTTCTGGCAGCGGCGGCAACGATCGTATGCTGCAGATAATCGGTGCCGGACCCGCCGGCATGAGCCTGGTTCTTGCCTTGTGCAACCGCATAGCAGCGGCAGGGGCCGATGCGTGGCGCGAGCAGCGCATGCTGGATAGCCTGGTGATGTTCGAAGGGGGAAGCAAGCCCGGCGGTGAGATGGGGCACTACCATGTCAACGCGAACACCAGTGCACATGATGTGGTGCGGGGAATCGGCGATGGCACCCCTTTCGCGTCGGTGCGCGATCGTTATCTCGCACACCCACAGACGCAGTCTGAACTTATCCCGCTACGTAGCATAAATGCGCTGATGGTTGAGCCGCTGGTACAGGCCATGGTCGAATTTCTTGCTCACCGCCTGCAGTGCGATATCCAGGTGGCGCGTATCGAGATTACCGATGGCGAATGTGCCAGCTACGATAGCGAGAATCGATTGCTGGCGCGCAGCAGGAATCTGCTGTTGTGTTGCGGGGCCGAAGAAATTCCATTGCACGAATTGCTGCCTTACCGGGACCGCTGGGAAGGTTCGGCAAGATTTCTCCTGCGCGATAACCTCGATGGTCTGGCCGAGGGTAAGTCTCCCATCGTTGTGATCGGCGCTTCGCACAGCGCCTTTTCCTGTGTCTGGCGCCTGCTTTACGATCCGTTGCTTGCCGCGTTCGCCAGCGGCAGGGAAATCCTCATGCTGCAGCGCCGCGAACGTATCAAGTTGCGCTGTACTCCCGAATTCGCCAGCGAGCATCGAGTTGACTATGATCCGAAAACCGATGTTTGCCCGACAACAGGGCTGGTATTTCGCAATGGTGGTCTGCGCAAGGATGCGAAAACGCTTTACCTGAAAATCCGTGACGGGCAGGAAAACAGGGTCAGACTGGTGTCGATGAACGGACTTGCCGAGCAGCAGCAATTACTCGAGCAGGCTGGACTGATTCTTCAGGCGACCGGATTCGGCAGCAAGTTGCCGCTCGTCGAGCGACAGGGTCGCAGGATCAGGGTCGGCAACCCCGGCATTGACGGCGAGCTGCGCGATCTCGATAGCAATGCCACGGTCCCGGGGTTGTACGGTATGGGGCTCGGCTTGAATATCCTGCCGCCAGGCCCACCGCGAGGTGAGTCAAGTTTTGCTGGTGGTATTCACGGGTTTCAGTCGTACCCGCTGTCGATAGCGCCTCGAATTATCAATCGTTTGCTGGCAGACATGCCCAGGGAGTTGATCAATTGAAAACACATGCACAGGCAGTGGTTATCGGCGGTGGACTGGTGGGTTGTTCGATTCTTTACCATCTCACCAAACTCGGCTGGACCGATGTAATGCTGCTCGAACGAGACGAGCTGACCTCGGGTTCGACCTGGCATGCGGCGGCCGGTATTCATGGTTTACATGACCACAACAATATTTCCAGGCTGCAGTATTACACCATGCAGCTTTACGCCGAACTGGAACAGGAAACAGGGCAGGGCTGCGGTATCGTGCAGCCGGGGTCGCTGTACCTGGCGCAGACGCGTGATCGCGAACATCAACTGCGCATGCAGGCGGCTAAGGCGAAATATTTCCAGGTCGAGTTTCACGAATTGTCTCGTGACGAAGCCGAACGCATGCACCCGCTGGCTAATTTCGATGGTATCCGTTGCTTTATGTACGAGCCCGATGGCGGTAACGTCGATCCCTCCGGGGTGACTTATGCTTACGCCAAAGGCGCGCGTCAGCGAGGTGCCGAGGTGCATCGCTTTACACCGGTTATCGCGACCACCCAGCGCAGCGATGGCAGCTGGGATGTGGAAACCGAGAAGGGCAGTATCCATACCGATGTGGTGATAAATGCGGGTGGATTGTGGGCGCGTGAAGTTGCCGCGATGGCGGGCTTCGAACTGCCGCTAATGCCGCTCGAACATCAGTATTTTGTCACCGAAACCATCCCGCAGATCGAGGCGCTGGAGCAGCGCCTGCCACTGGTTGCCGATCGCGACGGGGAGTACTACATGCGCCAGGAAGGGCAGGGGCTGCTGGTCGGCGCCTACGAAAAGGATGGTCGCTTCTGGGCCGAAGACGGCACGCCGATGGATTTCGGGCATGAGCTGCTCGATGACGATCTCGAGCGGATCGAGGACAACATGCTGCGCGCTTTCGAGCGGGTTCCGGTGCTGGCCGAAGCGGGTGTTAAACGCGTCATCAACGGACCGATGATCTGGTCACCCGATAGTTCCGCGCTGATCGGGCCGGTACCCGAGTTACAAAACTATTTTTGCTGCTGCGGCATTATTCCCGGCTTTTCGCAGTCTGGCGGACTCGGCATGACCATGGCGCAGTGGATCGTGCAAGGCGAACCCGAGATGGATCTGTTCCCCTGGGACCTGGCTCGATTCGGTGACTGGGCGACCGGGCCGTTTGCCAGGGCGCGCGCTCTGGATCAGTATTCTCACCGTTTCAAAATTCATTTCCCCTACGAGGAACGCGAGGCCGGCCGTCCGCTAAAGAAGCGGCCCGTTTATGAACGACAGAAAGCACTGGGTGCGGTGTTTGGACTGAGTTACGGTTATGAACACCCGCTGTGGTATGCGCCTCCGGGAACTGAAGCAACCGAGACTTACGGCTTCGAACGGCAGAACTGTTTCGAGCCGGTTGCCGCGGAATGTCGCGCGCTGCGCGAAGCGGTCGGTATTATCGACGTCTCGAATTTTGCCAAGTACCGGATTCGCGGTGCAGGCTCGGCGGACTATCTCGATCGCCTGGTGGCGAACCATGTGCCCACCGAAATCGGTCGCTCCTGCCTGACACCGATGATTGGATTGCGTGGCGGAATCGCGGGTGATTTCACCATTACCAAACTTGCCGAAGATGATTTTCTGATGATCGGATCCGGTATCGCCGAGCGCTATCATCAGCGCTTTTTCAACATGGTTACCAGGCTGGACAGCGTTAGCTTCGAGAGTTTTACCGAGGCCTGGGCCGGGTTCAACGTGGCCGGCCCGAATGCGCGCAAACTGTTACAACAGTTGACCGATGCCGATTTGTCAAATGACGCCTTCAGGTTCATGCGCAACCAGTGCATCGAGGTTGCCGGTCTCGACGCCGTCGCTATCCGGGTTTCTTTCAGCGGCGATCTTGGCTGGGAAATTTATGTGCCGCTCGAGCAGCAGCTGGCCCTCTACGATGCGCTGCTCGAGGCGGGTAGCGAGCTCGGTGCGCGTCCGGTCGGCGGCCGTGCCTTGCTCTCACTGCGCGTCGAAAAAGGTTATGGCAGCTGGAGTCGCGAGTATTCCCCCGAGTACTGGCCGCAGGAAGTCGGGCTGGAGCGGCTGATCAAGCTCGAGAAACCGGAGTTCCTCGGGCGCGACGCCTATCTCGAGATAAAAGATAATCCACCCCGCGAGAAACTCGTCGTCGCACAGATAGTGAAAAGCGATGCGGATGCCAACGGTGGTGAACCGGTCTTCCTCACCGACGGTACCCCGGTAGGACGGGTCAGTTCAGGTGCATTCGGGCATAGCGTCGGGGCTTCGATTGCGTTATGTTTTATTAAATTCGATCATGCTGTTGCTGATACCGAACTCGATATCGCGATTCTGGGTATCCCACATCGCGCTATCATATTGGAGAAACCGCCCTTCGATGCAGGGGGCGAACGTCTGAGAGCATAACTATGGCCAGTAATCCTTACTCGATTCCCAATCCCAAGGTCGACCCGACGCGAAGACCGGCGATGCGCCCGGATAACACTCCGGATGACAACGACCGCATTGAAATCGGTCCGACGCCGCTCGCCTACGCTGAATGGGAAGCGGCGGGCCTGCAATGTCCGGACCTGCCGGCGATGCGCCAGTACCGCCTTGACAGGATTGTCGCCGGTCTTATCGCCAGCGACCTCGACGCGGTACTGTTATTCGATCCGCTATCGATTCGCTACGCCACCGATACCACGCATATGCAGCTATGGAATGCGCATAACCCGTTCCGCGCCTGTATGGTGACCAGTGACGGCCACATGGTGCTGTGGGAGTACGGAGGTTACGCATATTTATCGGAATACAATCCATTGGTGCGTGACGTGAGGTTTGGCGCTTCGTTCTTTTATTTTGCCACCGGCCAGCGTACCGAGGAAAAGGCGGAGCTGTTTGCCGGCCAGATCGTCGACCTGCTACAGGAACGTGTCGGCTCCGGTCGTCGGGTCGCGGTGGATAAAATCCAGATCGCGGGTCTACGCGCACTCGACGAAGCCGGCGTCAAGGTGATGGACGGTGAGGAGCTGATGGAGCAGACACGCGCGATCAAGGGACCGGATGAAATCCTGGCGATGCGTTGTGCGATTCACGCCTGCGAGGCTTCGATCGCGGAAATGCGTGAACTTACCCGGCCCGGTATGACTGAAAATGATATCTGGGCCGAATTGCACAAATCCAATATACGCCGCGGCGGTGAGTGGATCGAAACCCGTATTCTGTCCAGCGGTCAGCGTACCAACCCCTGGTTCCAGGAGTGCGGGCCACGCATCGTCGGCAACAATGAAATCGTCGCCTTTGATACCGATTTAATCGGCTGTTACGGTATGTGTACCGATATCTCACGCACCTGGTTTATTGGCGACGGGCAGCCCACGCAGCGGCAGAAGGATATGCACAAGTTGGCGCATGATCACATTATGACCAATGCCGCGATAGTTAAACCGGGAATGAGTTTCCAGGAACTCACCGAGCAGGGTCACCATCTACCGGATAAATATATTCCACAACGTTATGGCTCGAAATTTCATGGCGTCGGGCTGTGCGACGAATGGCCGGCGATCAAGTACCCGATTGACTGGGAGGAGCGTGGCTATAGTGGTGTTATCGAGCCCGGTATGATGCTCTGTGTCGAAGCCTATGTCGGCGAGGTGGGCGGCCCTGACGGGATCAAGCTGGAAGATCAGCTCCTGGTCACCGAAGACGGTTGCGAAAACATGGTGTTTTGTCCGTTCGATCCGCTGTTGATGGCCTGACGAGAGAACGTTGAAATTTACCCTGTCATCCCGGAATTCGCGCAGCGAATATCCGGGATCTCCCCGGGGTGGCATGTTTGCCGGCGGGGCGTGGGAATGACGCGTATTCGAGTCATCCCGGGCTTGACCCGGGATCTTGCAGGGTTGACACGGTCGAGGGATTCCAGCTTGCGTGGGAATGATATTGGGTCCGGGGTTGGCGAAAATCGAAGCTAGTGAGGATTAGGTGAACATACTTTTTATTACCGCAGACCAGTGGCGCGGGGAATGTTTGTCGGTGCTGGGACATGAAGTCAGGACGCCACACCTGGATGCGCTGGCCGCCGAAGGATTACTATTCAAAGACCACTATGCACAGGCCACCCCCTGTGCGCCTAGCCGCAGTTCGCTGCATACCGGTATGTACCTGCAGAACCACCGTTGCGTGGTGAACGGCGCGCCGCTCGACGACCGTTTTAGCAACTGGGCGCGTGAAGTCAGTAGTGCAGGCTATGCGCCATCGCTGTTTGGTTACACCGACTCCGCGATCGATCCGCGAGGCCTTGATGCAAAGGACCCCAGATTGCACCACTATAGCGAACCGTTGCCCGGGATCGGCGAATATACCCCGATGCGTGATGAGGTTGCGGTCGAATGGGTCGAGTATTTACAGCAAAAAGGTTATGCCATGCCAGATCGCCCGTGGAGCCTGTACGCCATCACCGAGCAGGGTGTCGATTGGGCTGACGGTGGGGATACGGTGTTACCGCTGGCGATCGAGGCGGAAGATCATGAAACCCATTACATGGTGGATCGCTGCATCGACTGGATAGCCGCGCAGGACAAGCCCTGGGTTACCCACCTGTCGCTGTTGCGGCCGCACCCTCCGTTTGCGGCGCCCGAGCCCTACAACAGCATGTACGATCCGAGCCAGATGCCGGAGCCTTTGCGGCGCCAGTCACCCGCGGAGGAGGCCCGGCAACATCCGCTGCTTGATTACTTCATCAATCACAGCAGGTATCGCGCTCCCGATTCAGCGCGGCAGACCCAGCAGGACAGGGTCAATTACTACGGCCTGATGAGCGAAGTCGACGACAACCTGGGCAGACTGTTTGCGGCCCTGAAAAGTTCGGGAGAATGGGATTCGACGCTGATCATTTTTACCACAGATCACGGTGAACAGATGGGCGATCACTGGTTGATGTCGAAGTTGGGTTATTTTGACCAGTCCTATCATATCCCGTTGATCATTCGTGATCCCCGGCCCGAAGCCGACGCCAGTCGCGGTGGTCAGATCGATGGTTTCAGCGAAAGCGTCGACCTGATGCCAACCATGCTCGACTGGCTGGGCATCGATATTCCCAGCCAATGCGATGGATTCTCGCTGTTGCCGGCAATCGAGAACGCTCAAATGCCGACTGGCTGGCGCGAAGAGGTGCACTGGGAGTTCGATTTCCGCGACGTGCGCGACGATTCACTGGAGCGGCATCTCGGGCTTACCCTGCATCAGTGCAGTCTGGCGGTGATTCGCGATCGCTGTTACAAGTATGTCCACTTCTCCGCGCTGCCGCCGCTGCTGTTCGACCTGCAATCGGATCCGCATGAATTCGTCAACCAGGCACGCAATCCCGACTACGGCAGCGTGGTCCTCGAATATGCCCAGAAAATGCTGTCCTGGAAGATGAACCATACCGACCGCGGCCTGACCGAAACCATGCTGGGAGAGGGCGGGGCGATAACACGGCGTGCTCCGCTACGTAAGCTGGTATCCTGATAATCGATCAAGACGGGAGCGGCTACAATGGATACCGATTTTTCACCTATTGACCATCCAGGCGCCTGGCGCGCCAGCGAGAGCAGTAAAGGCAGTTTCACCGTCGAACTCACTGCACGGCATCTTGAAGTGCTGGATCATGCCCTGCAGACCGTTAAGCAGAAAACCACCAATGCCGAGTCGATTACGCGTGATGATTTTCGTCTCGACGGGATCGAAGACGATGTAAATGACTGGCGCAACCAGGTCATGATGCAATCGGGAATCGTTATCCTGAGCGGGTTTCCAGTCGAAAAATACAGCAAGGAAGACCTCGGCATGATCCATTTCGGCCTGGGTTCACATTTCGGTACCACGATGTCACAAAGCGTGATGGGTGATCGCCTCGGCCACGTGGTCAATGTCGGCGGCAAGGATCCCAAGGAGCGCGCGTATCGCAACAGCACTGAACTGGATATGCATACCGACGCCTGTGTGACGTGGTGGCGATGATGTGCCTGCAAAAGGCGCAATCGGGCGGTTACAGTGGTTATGTCAGTGCAATCAGCATTTACAACGAAATCCTTCGTCGCCAGCCGCAATTGATGCCGGTTCTGATGACAGGCTTTCATTACCATCGGTTCGGCGAAGAGGAGCCGGGGCAATCTCCGGTCACCGAGGAAAAGATACCGGTATTCAGTTTCAGGGATAATTTTCTGAGTGTGAATTACCTGCGTTCGTATATCGAAATGGCGGCGGAGGAAATGCGGGTTCCGCTCAGCACAGACCAGGTCGCCGCGCTGGATCTGGTCGATGAGATCGCGGATGATGAAAATTTCGCGTTGAAGTTTATTACGCAACCGGGCGAAGCGGTCTTCTTCAATAACCTGACGGTACTGCATAACAGGACGGCGTTTGAAGACTCGGACATTGCGGCTGAGAAACGCCATTTACTGCGCCTCTGGCTGGTTGCTTATGAGCCGCGGCCGGTTTGTGACAGCTTGAGGATTTACGAAGGGCGGGGGATTCAAAAACAGGCTGGCAAATCGACCTATTTCGATGGGGAACTGAATTACAGTCGCTTCGATAATGAAGATGGCCGCATGTAGAGCGGGGCCTTCAGTTCAGCGCTGAAAATTCTCCGGCATACCTGTTAACCCACTCACGCGCAGCCTGTTCACTACTGAGCCTGCGGCCTGCCTGCTCTTCCTGTTCCTTGCGAAAGTGTTCAATCTGACAAATCTGTTCGATCGTCCTGAGTCGCTCGACCTCCGCCGGGTCATTGAACGCAAGCCCCACCTCGTAACCCTTGTTCGTCTTGTTGCACCACACGACCTTGCCGTCGAGGCTATGTTCCTGGTTGAGCGCGGGGAAGCGCACCTGGATAGACTCGTCTACATCCAGGCGATCGCTGGCGATAAAGCACAGGCCCCCCAGACTGACGTTGGTAATGTTGTCGTCCTCAACCTGGTAGCTGTGGTTAAAGTCGAGAGTCACTTCAATCGGAATGCCGGTTACATGACGAATATGTCGCCGAATAGCCGTATTGTCTTCTTGCACTGCTGTTCAACCCCGTTCAGTAAGCCCTGGCGCTAGAAATATAGCAGAACTGGGCGTTTTTTGAACCGGGTCTAGGCGTCAAGACCCTTTTTGACGGTTGCTACCACCTCGTTACCTACCCCGATATACTCCAGATCGTCGAAGCTGGACAAGCGCGCAACGGCGATACCCCGACCATGTGGGTCAAATGCGCGATCGGGATCAAAATCCATGTAAGGTGTCCAGTCGAACCCGGCGCCCTGATCGCGGATTCGTATCTGTACCGTATCGGCGGCGACCTGAAATTCGAGTTCGATGAAGCCACCGACATTTTCCCTGGCGTTAAGTCGACGATCGACGGTGAGTTCAACTGATCGACGCAACACTTTATCTTTAGATGAAAAGATGAGGTGTTGTAAATGTCACGCAGAAAACGAAGATGGTACACGGCATCGGAAAAGTCCGAGATGTGGGA
>Ga0049107_10000015_pt1 | contig 84273 bp, 75 predicted proteins | sample WorMetilPIANOSA1_FD_61187 | JGI IMG/M metagenome (GOLD analysis project Ga0049107, IMG submission 61187) | Marine gutless worms symbiont microbial communities from Max Planck institute for Marine Microbiology, Germany - Olavius ilvae PIANOSA.1 | ecosystem: Host-associated > Annelida > Digestive...
AAAGCTTAATGCAGTGGCACGTCAGCTAAACGAGCGACCACGCAAGACATTAGGCTTTGATACTCCGGCAGAACGATTTAATGCATGTGTTGCGTCGACCGGTTGAGCTGACACGCCAAAGCGGCCTTTATACACCCGACGACGGGCGCGCGGAACCGTCGCTGGCTGTACCGGCTATGGCAGCTAGCCTGCGCAAGGCCGGCGTTTCCATTATTGAAAACTGCGCCGTCCTGCAGGTCCTGACCCAAAATGGCAAAGTTAGCGGGGTATTGACCGAATATGGGGAGATCAGGTCATCACAGGTACTCTGCGCCGGCGGCGCCTGGACAAGCTCTTTGCTCAAGCTCTGCAAAATTCGACTGCCGCAACTTACCGTCAAGGCGAGCGTTGCACGCACAGCAGCGGCACCGCTGATATTCAACGGCAACGCTTCGGGGAGCAGTGTCTCGTTCCGCCGCCGTCTCGATGGCGGTTATACCGTGGCATCATCGGATTACCTGGAAATCTTTCCATCGGCCAGCCACCTTGCATTCTTGCCAGACTTTCTGCCATTGATCAGGACTTCGCTGGGCAGGCTCAGGATTCGCAGACCTGAGTTGAAGATCGATTCAAACTTTACCCGCCACCGCAGCCTGAACCCGGTTCCGCGCGCGAAGACGGTGGCGCGTATCAAGCAGCGACTCGGTGACCGCGTGCCGGCCCTGGCGGGCGTTGAACTGGTAGAAGCCTGGTCGGGGATGATCGACGCACTGCCGGATGTGGTACCTGTGCTCGATCGAGCCGATCCAATCGGCGGATTGTGGATTTCAACCGGGTTTAGCGGCCACGGCTTCGGCATTGGTCCTGCGGCCGGCAAGATTATGGCCAATCTTATCCAGAATAATGACGTTGAGTACGATCTAACCCGCTTTCGACTGTCACGCTTCAGCGACGGCAGCAAGCTGGAACTCGGTCCCGCGATTTAATCGAGACGCCCCACCAGCGCTGACCTACCAACCTTTACCCGCTCCGTTCACTCCCTCATCGTCGCCCCATTTACTCCGTCATCCCCGCCCCATCTACTCCGTCATCCCCGCGCAAGCGGGGATCTTGCTACGATGGCTCGCTGTGAAACTCCAATACTTCAACCCAGCGTACGCGGGAATGACCATTCTGCCTGTCAGCCTACCAACCGTTTACGCGATCCCATTGCTCCGCGACAACGCCATTTTCAATAACATTGAAATGATCATAAGCGGCGGCCGTCATGCAGGCGTGAATTGGAAGCACACGTAATTGCGAACCAACCGGGAAAAGCGCATAGTCACTTTCGTCCCTGACACGCACATGGCCGTGTTCCTGGCTAACGGAAGTGACATATAGTCCGGGAATGACGCTACCGTCCGGGCTGCAGACCTGCCCATAACCTAGTTCAGGACGAAATTTATCGGCGCTCCTGTCTTTCGACAGGGCCAGGCCGCCTGCATCAAGCAGGATTTTACCCGCCGCCTTATTGTGGCCGATGACACAGCTTAAAACACTCAACGCGACTTCTTCGCTAGTGCAGACACCGCGCGACTGCTGGTCCATGTCGAAAACGGTATAGACACCAGCGCGTAATTCGGTGACACCGGACAGGTCTTTTGCGTAGAGGGCGGTTGGAGTAGAGCCCAGACTGACGGTATCCACCGTAAATCCTGCCGCGCGCAGCCGCGTAGCGGCCTGCACCACGGCCTCCCTTTCCTGCTCTGCTATTACTTCGACTGCCGAGACGTTATCGACTCCGTAGGACTGCCCCGCATGGGTAAGAACGCCCTGCAAATGAGCGCTCGAACTCTCAATCAATGCGGCAATTTGTAACAGTTCATCACTATCTGGCTGCAAACCGCCCCGGTTGTCCCCGCAATCAACCTCAATCAGTAATTTAAAACGGGTACCGTTCTGATTGGCATCGGTGGCAATGACCTGCGCTACTTCAGGGCTATCCGTCATGATTTTCAAATCTGCGCCACGCGCGATCAGTTTGGCGGCCTCGGTCAGTTTTGCCGGCACCATACCCACGGCGTAGGTGATATCGGTGAAACCATGTTCGAAGAAATAATCGGCTTCTTTCAGGGTTGAAACCGTGATCCCGCTGGCGCCCGATGCGATCAGCAATTCCGCAGCCCTGGCGGCCTTCATGGTTTTCAGATGCGGACGCAACTGCACCCCCAGTCGATCTGCGCTGGCCTGCATACGGGAGATGTTGGCGATCAACTTCTCCTTTTCCAGCAACAGTGTCGGGGTGGGAAGTTCAGTAAAGATCATGGCATATTTCTCTATCGATTTGCGTTAGCGGTGTGGACACAGGACATGACACAGGGGCGTTTTCAGGTCAGGCGTGTCATACGATTCGCTGCAGGGAGTCCCAGTCGAAAATCTGTTCGATGTAGCTGGCAAAGGCAAACAATTCGCGCTCACCGTGAGGCTTGCCGATTAACTGCAGGCCGACAGGCAGCCCGGTGTCGGTCTTGCCACAAGGCAGGGTTATTACCGGTAGTGTGGTCGCCGTTATCGCACAGCAGATTGCAAGCCAACGATAATACTCCGAGTATGCCAGCCCGTCGGAATATCCCGGGTAGCGTTCCTCGACCGGGTAAGCCGGCATGATAGTCGCCGGGCAAACCAGCAGATCATAGTCCTGCATGAAAGCCGAAGCGTTGGCGAACACCTGCCCCTGCGCATTTTGCGACTGGCGGATTTCATCGCCGCTCAAGGCCAGCCCCAGCTCGACATTCCAGACCACTTCCGGCTTCAGAATCTCGCGCGTATTAGCCAGGTCGGCACCGAACGACAGCGCGTAATCAAGCGCCCGGGGCACGCTAAAGGCAATATCCGCCATACTCAGATCAGGATGAGAAACATCTACAGTGATGTTCTCCTGTTCCAGCCTGGCCACTGCCCCGGCACAAAGCTCGACCACTGCAGGCGTGGTTTCAGTCACCCCGAGATTCTCGCTGTAGGCGATTTTCAAAGGCTTGACCGGTTGTTCCGCCGCACTACGCAACTCGTCTATAGCATGGGGCCTGGATAGCCCTGCCTTTGAACTCGGACCCGCCATCGCGTCGGCAAACAGGGTCAGGTCAGCTACGCTGCGCGCCATAGGACCTGCCTGGGAGTATACATCAAAGGGAGTCATGCCCGGATCGGTGGCTATCAGGCCTGGTGAGGGTCGCAGGCTGGTTATCCCGCAAAAGCTCGCCGGGGTACGCAGCGAGCCACCCAGGTCCGAACCTTGCGCGAGCCAGGCAGTACCACTGGCCAGTGCCGCAGCCGCTCCGCCGGAAGAACCACCGGCGCTGCGGGTTAAATCGTAGGGGTTACGCGTCGCACCGAAGACATCATTAAAGGTATTGCCGCCAGTACCAAACTCCGGCGTATTCGACTTGGCGTAAACGATGCCGCCATTAGCCTCAATTCGCTCGACCATAATATCGGATTGGACGGGTACATTATGTTCGTGCAGCATCGAACCGTAAGTCGTTCTGACGCCCACCACATCGGTTAAATCCTTGATCGCAATCGGGATTCCAGCCAGTACAGTGTTACTGCGATCACCCTCGCGCGCCGCAGCTTGCGCTCGCTCGAAGCAAAGCGTCGGCAAGGCGTTGATTTCGTCGTCTATCTGTTCGATACGCCTCATGAGCGCCTCGAGTGTGTCATTGACGCTGATTTCCCCGGTTTTTAACAGCGCTACTATTTCACAGGCGCTTTTTTTAATCAGTTCGTGCATAGCGTTCACGCAAACTATTCTTCTGCACCTTGCCCATCGCATTGCGCGGCAATTCATCAATAATGAATACGCTGCGCGGCAGTTTGAAACGCGCCAGCACCGGCTCGAGCGCCTTGATCAATTGCTCACCGTCGAGCTCTGCACCATCGATCGGCACCACCGCGGCTGCAACCGCCTCTCCCAGGTCGGCGTGCGTAATACCGAACACCGCGGATTCAAGCACCCCTTCAAGGGCATCGATTTCGGTTTCGATCTGCTTGGGATAAATGTTATAGCCACCGGAAATGATCAGGTCTTTATCGCGACCCAGTATATGCAGGTAGCCATCATCATCGAACTTCCCCAGGTCACCGCTGATAAAAAATCCGTCGTCGCGCAATTCAAGCGCCGTCTTTTCAGGCTTGCGCCAATAGCCGAGAAATACATTTGGCCCACGTATTTCAATCATTCCAATCTCCCCGGCGGGCAAGGTAACACCGGTTTCCGGGTTGGCGATCCTGATTTCGACGCCGGGCAACGGAAACCCGACGCTACCGGCACGACGCTCTCCGACGTAGGGATTGGAGGTGTTCATATTGGTCTCGGTCATTCCGTAGCGTTCGAGGATACGGTGCCCGGTACGCTCCTCGAATTCGACATGAGTTTCGGCAAGCATCGGTGCACTGCCGGAGACAAACAGGCGCATATGCGCAACCAGGTCGCGGTCGAAACGATCGTCGGCAAGCAGGCGGGTGTAAAAGGTCGGCACGCCCATCAAGGCAGTAGCGTTGGTTAAATGCTCTATCATCTGATCGAGGTTGAAGCGCGCCAGGAAAATCATAGAGGCACCGGCAATCATGGCCACGTTGGTGGCCACGAACAGGCCATGGGTATGAAATATCGGCAGCGCATGCAGCAGCACATCGTCAGCCGTAAACTGCCAATAGTCGACCAGCGTCTTTGAATTGGAAAGCAGGTTATCGTGGCTGAGCATGGCCCCTTTCGACAACCCGGTGGTGCCCGAGGTATAGAGGATTGCGGCGAGGTCCTGTGGCCCGCGCGCGATATCGTCGAATGCCACCGGATGCGCCAGGGCGGCCTGCAGCAGGTCTCCACCACCGTCGCCATCCAGCGTAGTCAGCCGCGCTTCGATACCCTCGAATTCAACCTCCCGTTTGCTGCTGCAGACAAATACCCGGGGTTCGGCATCTTGCAGAAAATAGCCAACCTCGGCACGGGTATAGGCAGTATTCAGCGGCAGAAACACCGCCCCGGCCCTGATTGTCGCCAGGTACAGCGCGATTGCCTCGACCGACTTATCCACCTGCACGGCAACCCGGTCACCTGCCTGAACGCCCAGGCCCTGCAACTGGTGGGCGAGCCTGCCGCTAAGCCCAACGACATCGGCATAAGACCATGTTTCACCATCGGCGACCCGCATCAATGGGCCGGTATCCGCGGCCCGTCCGGCCAGCAGGCCGTCAAATAGAAAATTCGTCATTATCAAATTACCGGAACCGGTTTTCGGCGCAGGCCGCTGATCGCGTTACCCGCAATCGCAAGCATCAGGATCGAGCCACCCACGAGAGTAAAAAAGCTGGCTGTTTCACCGATGAACAGCCATACCCAGAGAGGGCCTAGCAATACTTCTGTCATCGATAACAGCGCGAGTTCTGCCGCAGGCACCACCTTTGAACCGATGGTATAAACAGCGAGTCCGACCCCGACCTGAAACACACCCAGCGACAGGGCGATCGCTACGTCTTGCGCGGGGATATAGAATCCGTATCCGCCGAACTGGCAAACGATGGCAGAGACAATGATCGCAAACACGCCGGCAAGAAAAACGGCCGGCAACATATCCTCAAGCCTGCCCCAGCGCAGCGCGATGGTGAAAACCGCAAAACCGGCGGCAGAAGCAATCGCACTTATGTTACCCCACAAGCGGCCGGCAGAAACACCATTGAGTACCATGAAGGCAATACCGATCATCGCGAAGACCATGGCCACCCAGGTTGCCCTGCGCACCGATTCGCGCAGAATGATCCAACCGAGCACCGCTGCCAGGAACGGTGCCGCGGCAAACAGGAACATGGCATTCGCCACGGTTGTGGTCTGGATCGCATAGATGCCACCGGCAAATGCCAGCACCAGCCCCATACCGCCAATTGCACCGGCGACGCCGGCTTTTCTAATCGTGATTATCGGTCTGTAGCCAGAGCGGAAAGTGATCAGGATAAACAGAAAAGCACCCAGGGCCCAGGAGCGATAAAACAGGATTTGCCAGACATTGGCGACTTCGATGTTGCGAATGCCGAGCCCCATGGTCGACCAGAACACACCGGCCAGCAATACCAGCAGGACACCACTGAGGTAGCTGATATCGGGTGTTTCGATCTTGATCGCTGTCGCGTCGGGCATCGCTCGATAAATCAGGTGTAAGAAATATGCTGCCAGAGATTAATTCAAGGTCGCTGGAATGCAAAGCATTAGTTTTAGCCCGGCGCAGATGATTTTACAGCGCGATCACATCGGCCTACACTTCGCGGCGGAGGAGAAGATCATGCAGCCGAACCAGCAGTTTAACCAGTTCACGGTGGACTGGCATAAGCCCGATATCGAGATCGACGTTGCCAGGCTTCCCGGTTACGCAGCCGATGCCGCCGATGTCGAAACTTTCAGACGCGATGGCGTGGTGTTACTGCGCGGCGTATTCTCCGACTGGGTAGACACACTGCGCCTGGGCCTGCAGCGTAACCTGGATAATCCACGACGATTTGCCTTTCCCTGCGAAAGCAATCCCACGGGTGAACCGGGCCGATTTTTCGACAGCTATTGCAACTGGCAGCTTATTCCCGAATACCTCGACTATGTTTCAAATTCCTGCGCCGCGGCGATCGCAGGCCAGTTCATGGACAGCGACCATGCCCAGTTTTTCCACGAACACGCTTTTATCAAAACGCCCGGCACGCAGCGCGCCACCCCATGGCACCAGGACTTGCCCTATTACTGCGTCGACGGCTACAAGACCGCAAGCATCTATGTTTCACTCGACCAGGCCGATGCCGACGTCGCGGTACAGTTTGTAAAAGGTTCACACCGCGGAAACAGGCTTTACTACCCCCGCATGTTTGACAACGGTAGCAGTTTCAACGATGATCAGCCCGGCGCGGAGCTCGAAGCGGTGCCCGACATCGATGCGAACCGGGATCAGTACGATATTACCGCCTGGTCACTCAACCCGGGCGACACCATCGTGTTCGATTTTCGTACCCTGCATGGCACGGGCAATGCAACTATCAAGAGCATGCGGCGAGCGTTTTCGACCCGCTGGCTGGGCGATGACGTCACCTATTGTGAGCGTCCGGGAAACACCTCGCCTCCCTACATCGATCACGGCATGCATCACGGCGACAGGATGCGTGAAGACTGGTTCCCGCTGTTGTGGCATCGCGCGAAGTAGAATATGACTACTCCAAACCACAGGGCTCTGTCATGTCAGAACCAGCTAAACTTGATTCCCCGTAAAATAATCCGACAGAATCTCGCCGGGTTTGTTGCCTGGATCAGAACAGCGCCACCTCGACCGCAGACTCCGCACACAGACCAATCAAAAAATACAGCAACAGTGCAAACAGGGCGTAAGCCCTTGCCGCACTTTCTAATTAAGCTTCAGTTTAGGTTTAGATTAAAAATATATTCAGGAAACCACTAGAGATGAAACAGGCAGAGAGAACGCTGCGGGATTTACTGGCACTGGCAGACATAGAAATCGACGGACCTGACCCCTGGGATATTAAGGTCAATGATCAACAGTTTTATGCACGGGTACTGTCAAATGCGGCGCTGGGCCTGGGCGAATCCTATATGGATGGCTGGTGGGATTGCGAACGCCTGGATATATTGATTCATAAGTTATTGCGTGCCGGGTTAGAAGAAAAAGTCAAACCCATCAAGTTAATGCTACCCGTACTGGCAGCCAAACTATTTAATCGTCAAAAAGTTTCACGGGCCTATCAAGTCGCAGAGAAACATTATGACCTCAGCAACGATATGTTTAAGCTGATGCTTGATGAGCGCATGGTCTATACCTGCGCTTACTGGAAAGATGCTGCGGATATAGAGGCCGCGCAGGAGGCCAAGTTAGACCTGGTTTGCCGCAAAATCGGTTTGCAAAAAGACATGCGAGTGCTGGATATCGGATGCGGTTGGGGAAGTTTCGCAAAGTTTGCCGCCGAAAAATATGGTGCCAGTGTGGTAGGAGTCAGTGTCTCAAAAGAACAGACTGAACTGGGTCGACAGATGTGCCAGGGTCTGGATGTAGATCTGCACCTGCAAGATTATCGTAGCATCGACGAAAAATTCGACCGGGTGGTGTCTATTGGCATGTTTGAAGCAGTGGGACCCAAGAATTTCCGTACCTTTATGAAGGTCGTAGACCGTTGCCTTAATGACGACGGCATTTTTCTGTTGCACACCATCGGTACCAACAGTACCGCCACCGCCACCGATCCCTGGTCCGAGAAATACATATTCCCCAATGGCGCGTTACCCACTCCATTGCAGCTAACGAAGGCGACAGATGGGATTTTTCAGCTAGAAGACTGGCACAACTTGAATGCAAACTATACCAGGACCCTGTTAGCCTGGATGGATCGTTTTGACCTCAACTGGAAAAAGATAGAGGCGCTCGGTTTCGACGATCGCTTTTATCGTATGTGGCGATACTTCCTGCTCACCGCCGCCGGTACCTTTACCGCCAGGCGCAGCCATTTATGGCAGGTGGTGTTTTCCAAAAACGGTATTGAGGGAGGGTATGAGGCTATTCGATGACCAACGGTGGCAGTATTGATTGATTTGCTGGCCGGGATTTCACGATCATCGCGTGGTAGATGTGACTCTTGAATCAAGTGTCGATACATGATCCAGGTCATTATAAACAGATGATAATTAGGAGAACATGTGAACAGTTAACGGGGTTTTTTATGAAACGACACATTGTGCTTGTTATTATCGTTCTCCTCCTCGGGCTGTTTATAGCATTCAGCGCAGCCGCACATCCTTATGAAGGACCGCCTTATGAGGCGCCACTGACTTTTATAAAACATAAGACAGATGATGGGCGCCCTATTTACACAAATATCCCGAAAAAATGTTTCTCGAAAGGTCAGCTTACCTGCGTCAGCCTCCATCCTTTATTCGGGGGACCGGGAACGATAAAAAATCCCGAAAGCTAGCCTGGCTCGTTTAAATAGTTTAGATGCAGGCCCAGCGACAGCGCGGATTTTTATGATAGTTAAGCGCGCGCCGATGACCGAAGGTTGCTGCCCACCAGTCTGCTACAAGCGTCTTGTTCGAAGAAAGTCGATGATGAAATAAACTTCGACAGCAGTTGGGTTTGACCCGGAGTAAACAGCTGCAATGTTATATCCCGGTAACGTCGTAGGCTGAACATCCCACGGTAAAACCTTTACTTTCTCTATACTCGAGAATGGCGAAACAATGATAGTCATATTGTTTGGCGCCATTTTTTAGAATATCGATTGAAAAGGTGTAGCTAAGAACCCTGTTTCCGTTATTCAATCGCCAGAAATCATTATTGGTTTTATAAGTAAACACATTTGCTTCTATGCTCGAAGCAAAAACCACCAGTTGATGGCGGGTCTGTTCGCTTATTTCCTGCATTAACTTTATACGGTCGGGATTGGTTACCTGTGTCGAGGTAACATCGAAAACGTTGTATCCATATTTATTGGCGAGTAAATGATGATAACGTTCAAGAGAAACAGATTTCGCAAAACCATTTTCAACAGTTAGAGCCACTGCAGCTAAAACCAGCATGGAAAAAGTATTCCTGACTACTTTCTTGGTAATTAAAAACATTGTCATCTAATTCTGTTTACATTTGATTTATCCTGATCGCTCCAAATTTGGCTATTAGATTGTCAGCTATTGTAAATGGCAGGAAGATGGACTGTTTTGATCCATGCCATTTTTTATGACCGTTACCTGACTATAGTTGAATGTATCGAAATGTGCCTGATCATTCTTGAGTTTCAATGACTGGCGAACATCGATTTCGAGGGCCATCACGCCGCTCAAAGTCGGCCGGGCTGACATTACCCGGATATGAGTGCCGTCGCCCGTGATTGTAGAACACATCGATATATGCAAACAGACTTTGTCCGGCTTCCTGCCGGAAATGTTAGTTCTCGTGATCGATGATACCAACCTGGCCCCGGGGAATTCCTTGCCTCCCCCGGCTCAAGCTGTTCGTTCGCTAGCTAATGAACTAGGCTTCCTCTGAAACCCTGGCATCGGGTGCATTTTTCTGCACCGATTTAATGCCATTGTCCCGGCCGGACGAGCTGCTGTAAGACTGGCTGGTGCCGATAACCTGCTGGTTTGAGGCTTTCAAATTGAACATGAACTTACCGGACGAGGTATCCTTCGTTTCGAAATTTGCAGCATTGGTTGCATTTTTACGAACCGATTCAATACCATTCTTGCAACCGGCCTTCGCGCTATAGCCCTGGCTGGTGAGTATTATTTCGCCATTTCCCGCCTTGAGTCGAGAGCGGTGTTTACCTGCTTTATCTTTATAAGTTTCAAATTTTGCGGCCATGTTTTCTCCTTAAGTATTATTAGGTTTGTATTGGGGCAGTGATGGTCTCTAATTGGAACTATCTCTGTCAAGAGACTGTGGTTCTTTCCAAGCAATTCAAAACGAAGTAAATTCCGAGTGACAGTTTAATTCCAGGAAAACGTTATGCGCTGGCGCGGTCGACGACAAAGCAGCAACATTGAAGATAAACGCGGAATGCGGGCACCCCGCATGGGGCGGCTCGATGCCGGCGGTGGCGGTATCGTTCGCCTGCTACCGCTCGTGTTTCGAGTCCTTGGCTTCAAGGGAACACTCGTCGTTGTCGCTTTAATTGGCGGATATAGTTATTTCAGTGGTGATCTTGAGCGATTCCTCGAAGGCGGTGGATTTGAGACCAGTCAAACCAGCTCCAGCGGTCAGCCAGTAAAACAAAGCGAGTCCGAAAAACAACTCGTCGAGTTTGTTTCCACGGTTCTTGCAGATACCGAAGACACCTGGAACGAATTATTTAAACAAATCGGTAACAGCTACCAGGAACCAAGGCTGGTTTTATTTCGCCAGGCAGTATCAACCGCCTGTGGTACCGGTTCGGCGCAAATCGGCCCCTTCTACTGCCCGGCTGACCAAAAAGTCTATATCGATCTCAGTTTTTTTGACGAACTTAAAAACCGGCATGGGGCGCCCGGAGATTTTGCGCAAGCATACGTCCTGGCACACGAAATCGGGCACCATGTGCAAACCCTGAGCGGAATCTCGCAAAAGGTTCAGCAGTCAAAAAAAGGCCTGAGTTCAGTCGAGGCGAACCGATTATCAGTCAAACAGGAGTTACAGGCCGACTGTTACGCTGGTATCTGGGCACATCATGCCAGTCGCTCAAGACAAATTCTGGAGGTAGGTGACATCGAGGAAGATCTGGCCGCGGCAAGTGCGATTGGAGATGATCGCCTCCAAAAACAGGCGCGGGGATACGTAACACCGGATTCCTTCACCCACGGCAGCTCCGAACAACGCGTGGCCTGGTTCAAAACAGGATTGTCAAAAGGTGCGCTGGAGGCCTGTGACACCTTTGCCGCAGGCAGGCTTTAAAATTCGACACTGCAAACAGAAATTGCCGCGCCGCTAAAGCCCGAGCGCAGCCGAGCAAAAGCAACACGCTCTGGCCTCAGATTTCTCACCTGCAAATTGCAAGACCTGACCCTGATGCCCGTTTTGTAATCTGCGTCTTAATACAGCGTGGTGGCGGTACATCTTTCTCGCACGATAAGCGGAATTGGCGGCCTTAGTCGCGTCGATACCGATTAAACAGTTACTCGATGCCTTGATCAATGTCAGAAAGTTGCACTATCTATGAAATATACTCTAGAAATATAGATTCGCGGCGCGTACATCGAGCGCGGTAAATTCATTGAGCCGCGAGGGAGCTATTTATGGACTGGATATTGATCGGAAAATTATTCTTGATTCTACTTCTGGTGGTGGGCAACGCTTTTTTTGTCGGCTCGGAGATCGCACTAACCTCCGCGCGACGCAGTCGCATTAACCAGTTGGCCAGTACCGGCAGCAAGTCGGCGCGGATAGTCCAGTTGCTGCATGATCAACCGGAACGCTTTTATTCTGTCACCCAGATCGGAATCACGCTCGTCTCACTGGGATTAGGTGCCATCGGCATCGTCACGCTCAATCAGATTATGTTTCCGGGTTTTCAACTGGCCTTTGGCCTGCTGGGAGACGGTGAGAACATACTGCAGTTGACCCAGACGATCTCCTATATTTTTGCTTTCGTGATCATCTCCTATTTACACGTTGTGGTGGGTGAACTGGCGCCCAAGGTGCTCGCCTTCCACAAGGCGGTCGCGATTAGCCTGTCGGTTGCGAGGGTCATCAATGGGCTGCATACCCTCCTGCGCCCGCTCATCTGGTTCATGAATCATTCGTCCAACGGGCTGCTATGGTTGTTCGGGCAACGTGAACTAATAGAGAATGGCGAACCGCATTTCTCGATAACCGGCGAGGAGATTCGTACCATACTCAGCGCCAGTGAACAGGAAGGAGTCCTCGATCCCCAGCTGACCCGGATGCTTCGCGGGGTCTTCGATCTCGATGAACACACGGCGCGAGACGCGATGATTCCACGTACCGAGGTAGAAGCGATACCACATACCGCCGTGGTTGCGGATGTGCTCACCCTGTTCAAGGAAGAATTGCGCGAACGTTACCCGGTATACGAAACGACCATGGACAACATTATCGGCATCGTTTCGGTGAAGCAGCTGCTTAACAGCATGGCGGCCGCGGAGAAACCGGAACTGATTGTCGAGACCCTGGCTCATCCGGTCGCCGACGTTATGATGCCGGCCTATTACATCCCCGATACCATGCCGTTGCGGGCCTTACTCAAAGACTTCACCAGCAACCGGCGGCAAATAGCCATCGTTATGGACGAATACGGCGGCACCGAGGGTTTGATAACGCTGGAAGATATTCTCGAAGAAATTGTAGGCGACTACGAAGATGAATTTACTCCGCGACACCGTCACATCAAAATGGACGATCTTAGACACTACAAGATAAGCGCCGGCGTTCGGGTTACGGAACTGGAGCACAAGCTGAACTACCCGTTTCCCACCGGCGACTACGTAACCCTTGGAGGTTTCATCAACCATCGCCTTCGCCGCATCGCGCAAGTTGGCGATCGAGTTCAGCTCGAAGGTGCCTGTCTCGAAGTCCTGAAAATGGATCGGCACCAGATCGTCAAGGTGCTATTCGAGTTGCAGGAGGCCGAGGTGCCAGAAGAACCGGAAAGCCAGGAGGAAGAGAATTCCGGCGTAACCGACAAATGATTACCGGGTAACAACTAACCCTGTCAACCTGGCCAGGGAAAAGTTTTAATTTCGGGGTTTGAGTTGGACGTCCTGAAGAACCCGGGCAAGACCCGAAGCGAATTGCAATTTACTCTCTGAATCAACACAGTGCGATGCAACACGTCGCTCTGCCTGCGTTCGATCTTGCACGATTAACGGCAAACTGCCGATCAGATGCAGACGGGACAACTGATGCCGAACATTCCTTTAAGTGCGTAAAAGAAAAGTATCGCCATAATCGCACCGGCCGGGAGCGTGATAAACCAGGAAATGACAACGCCACCCACCACTCGCAGGTCCACGGCGGCGAGGCCGCTGGTAAAGCCCACGCCCATCACCGCTCCGACCGCGATCTGGGTAGTAGATACCGGTAACCCCGTCTTGGACGCCAGCACTACGGTAATTGCCGCCGCCAGGGTAGCGCAATACCCGCGGGTCGGCGTCAGGTCGGTAATGTCATTGCCGATCGTGCGCATCACGCGATAACCCAGGGTAACCAGGCCAAATACGATACCAATACCGCCCAGCGCGAGTATCCATAAAGGCAGTGCTGTACTCTGTCCGACTTCGCCGCCGGATTTGACCAGGCTTGCAACCGCGGCCAACGGTCCGATGCCATTGGCAACATCGTTGGAGCCATGGGCAAAAGCCATCGCGCAGGCGGTAAAGATCATCATCGGCGCGAACGCCTTTTCGACACTGGCATAGTGAAATTCCTGGTCGGCCTCCTTGTCTATCTGGATGCGATTGATCATGCGTTTGCCGACATAAGCGAGTAACAAACCAAATATTATCGAGATGATCAGCGTGGTAAGCGGACCGAAATCCAGATTAAGGTGTTTCAGACCCTTGAACATGGTGACCAGGCTGACGATCCAGCCGATCAGAAATACATACATCGGGCCCCATTTCTGCGCATTCTCGAACGGTCGTTCGGTTCGCAGTATCAACCTCTGGATACTGACCATCAGCACAAATGCTAGCCCTCCTCCAATCAACGGAGAGACCAGCCAGCTGGCGACGATGTGCCCGATCTTGCCCCAGTTAACCGCGTCGATGCCGATTGCGACCACGGCAAATCCTACCAGCCCGCCGATGATGGTGTGGGTTGTCGAGACCGGCCAGCCCTTCCAGGAAGCGATCATCAACCAGATAGCGGCGGCCAGCATCGCCGCCAGCATGCCGAATAACAGGATCTCTGGCGAATCGACGATGCTTTCGGGATTGATGATCCCCTTGCGTATGGTTTTGGTCACCGAGCCACCGGCGATGAAAGCACCGGCAAACTCGAAAATCGCGGCAATGATGATCGCCTGTTTGACCGTGATGGCACCCGAACCAACCGTGGTACCCATCGCGTTAGCGACATCGTTGGCGCCGATGCCCCAGGTCAGGTAGATGCCAAAAACGACGGCCATTATCATGAATACCGAGCCGAATTCAGTGATAATTTCCATGTCCCCTCCGCCCCCGGATAATCCGGATTAGCCCGCCAGCAACAGTCTGGCCCGTATCGCCAGGGCCTCGGCATAATCCGCCAGGTCGTCGATCCAGCTGATCAGGCGATGAAGAAACACGATCGATACCGGATCCATGTCCCTGGCATGCCTGAATAGAGTGTGGGTGATGTCGGTTCCGATATGATCCGCATCGGTTTCGATGGCAATCACTTCGCGGATCATCGCCCGCGTTTTTTTCAATTCGGGGCCCTTGAAACCGGTTTCGACCAGGTCGTCGAACTTGCGCACGACGTCGTTTGCCGCATTCACGGCATCCGCAACCCGCCCGGCGAGCATTAAAATCGGCTTGTGCATTTCCTCCGGCACGTCCATCGGCAAATCCACCATGAGCCCGACAATATCCTCGGTGCGGTCGGCTATCGCTTCCTGCATTTCTAGTACATCCAGCAAATCCCGGCGCTCTACCGGCAGGAACATGGACTTGGACAAACGTTGCTGTAGCTCTTCAAGCACCTTGTCGGCGTCGCTCTCGAGACGACTGACGCTTTGCTTTATCTCCTTGAGGGTCGTCTTGTCATTTTCGAAAAAAGCCGTTATCGCCCCGGGCACGTGTCCCGCACATTCGGTTGCGATTTTCATGTGCTCCTTCATCGGCTTGAACGGAGACTTGCCGAAAAGCTTGCCGAAATTTAACGTGGTGGGCATAACCGTCACCTCTCATGTTTAAATTGCTGATGCTTCCCTGTCGACGCAATGGAATTTAATTTCCTTGCGGACCTGCCTGTTAAAACTCATATGCTTAGCTGGCCAGAATACACTGGCAAACATCTTCGCGTGAATTGATTATGCTGCAATTCAGTATCCCGCTCGTCCGGCGAAGCTTCCATTATCTTTGCCGTCTCGCCGGATGCGCTGTGTTCACGATCGACCCGGGTAACTGTTTTTAGTTACCGGATTTGCTCCAGTTTTATTCTTACCCATTTATTAATTGCAGCCGGGGCGTAAATGGACCGCCTGCATTTCGCCTAATTTAACCTTCTTTAAATCCATTCTCCTTAACATGGATCAATTATCTGGTTAATTATTTCTTAGATTTGCTGGCTGCCTAGACTTCTTTGCGCGCTTTCCATAACTCCCAGGCCAGCCTGGCCCTGACGCCGAAACCGAGAAAAGGCTTGATCGGCAGCAGGTTGGGTTCACCCAGGCTTTGCATGTAGCCGATCAGTTCATTGTCGACACCACAGGCCATGTCCGCGGCAAGCATGCCGCCAGCAGTACCCTTGGTAACGCCGACCGCGTTCTGGCACACCGAGGTATGCACGTTATCGGCCAGTTTGCCAAATCCGGGCGCACCGTTTTGTGACAGACAGATAAACCCGGTCCAGGTAAATTCCATATTCACCCCGGGCAGCATCGGAAAACGTTCATCGAACAATCGCTTGTGGCGGCGCCCGATTTCAGCCTGGTAATCGGCGCTCTCGCGCATCGACGGGTTATAGTAAATGTTATTGCGTATCAAAATGCGGTGATCGTTGGTGTAGCGCATGGTTATCGACGCAAACGCGTTAGCCGGCGTCACCCCCCAGTTTTCCTCGCAGCCGATGGCGTCGCGTTCCGCGGAGGTCAACTGTCGACTCAGGCTCGCATTCGCCGCAAATGGCAACAGCCGGCGTTGATAGAAACCGAATTTATCGGCGAAAGCGTTTACCCCGAGAATCAACTGCGCCGCGCTGACTTCACCTGCGGGCGTGGTTATCCTGATACGAGCACCTGTTTCGAGGCCAGTGACCGGCGTGTTTTCATAGAGCGTTACATTTTGCGGCAGAGTATCGGCGAGCCCGCGCACCAGTGCCGCCGGATTCAGCAGTCGACACCCCGGGGTGTAAACCGCCGCCTTGAAATGCGACGTACCCAGGAGTTTGTCGAGATCAGCCTTGTCGATCCAGGTAAAAGGCTCCTCCAGTGCTTCGAGCTCGCGCGCAAAAGGCTCGAGCATCTCCCTGACACCCTGCTCCGAACTTGCGGTCTGATACTTGCCGGGTTGACTCCAGTCACAATCGATGGCGTGACGTTCGATCTGGGTTTCATGATAATCGATGGCGGCGCGCGCCAACGCCATGTAACGATGAGAACCTTCGAGCTCATCCATCGAGCTACCGACCACATGCGGTAGATCGATGGCAAATCCGGAATTGCGTCCGGACGCATTCTCACCGGCCTCCCCTGCATCGAGCAGGATAATCTTGTCGTCGGGGCGATTTTCAGCAAGACGTCGAGCCGCGGCCAGGCCGGCAAAACCGGCACCGATAACTACCCAGTCAGTCGTTTGCGAACCTGCCAACGAAGCTTGCGGGGTACGTTGCGGCAGAATACGGCTCCAGCCATTGCTGTTGTCGTTAACCGGTAGATGTGAAACCTGTTTTGAACTCATTCTGCTTCGTGCCAGTTCGATGGATGTATGGCGAAATGTATCAGCGCCGATTCCGCTTCGTAAACCAGTTTTGTCCCGGCGGGCAACCAGATCGAGTCACGGGGTTTCAGTTCGTGCACGTCGCCACCTGCATGCAGCCGGAGCAGGCCGTCGAATACGGTTAGTACTTCATCGTATTTTATCGTCCACGGAATATGCGCATGACTCAACCTGCCCCAGCCGACGCCCAGCTCGGTGCCGTCTTCAGCACCGCAGACGCCCGCCACCTCGGCCATCTCGCCATACTCGAAACGTGGCGCGAACTCCAGCTGACTGAATCGTTCGATACGCAATGCAGCCTTTTCAGCAGCCATTATGATATCCTCTGTTGCATATAAAATACATATCTGTATATTTAACCATACACAACTGTATGGTAGCAGCAATGTCAGACACCGGCCTGCTTCGAGCAGTCTCAGAACGCGGGGTATCCAGTCCTGAGCGCAACCAGTTACAACGCTTCGACTGGTTACTGAAGGCCCTCGAGATTTTCGTTGCCGAAGGTATCGATTCGGTTCGAATCACCCGCCTGGCGCAGGACCTGGGTGTTACGCGCGGCAGCTTTTACTGGCACTTCAGGAACCGGGAAGATCTGATCGATGCGTTGGTCAGTTATTGGAAAGACAAGAACACCGCGGCTATTACCGAATCGGTCGACCATGCCGGAGACCTGGTCGATGGAATTTTCCGCTTTTTCGAAACCTGCATCGATGCGGAGCGCTTCGACCCTCGCCTCGATCTCGCGCTCAGGGAGTGGGCGCGACGCTCGGTAAAGGTACGTACCCTGGTGGACCACGAGGACGAGGCCCGTATCGAGGCACTGAGGGTATTTTTCGGCCGCTTTGGCTACGACATGCCCGAGGCACTGATTCGTGCGCGCGTTCTCTACTTTTCGCAAATTGGATTTTACGCGCTCGAAGTCACGGAATCCCTGGCCACCCGGCTGAGTTATACCGAAGCCTACTTTGAATGCTTTACCGGTCGGCAACTGACCGCAATCGATATCGATTACTTCCACCGACACATTCTCGAGACCTATGGAGATGAAACGACATGAGCAGAAGATCCCGACGCGGCCGGCATCATGGCGCGCCCGACACTTCGCATCAACGCAAGGTCAACTACCGCAACCTGAAAAACCCGCTACTGCGGCAACCCGCGTTCAGCGAAGATCGACTCGAGGCAATCCACGACACTGCGCTGCGTGTTATCGAGGAACTGGGCATCAAGGTGCTCAATTCCGACGCCCGGCAATACTTCAAACAGGCCGGTGCCAGTGTCGATGACGAATCATTAATCGTCAAAATCGACCGTTCACTGGTCGCCTCGGCACTTGAATCCGCACCGAGCGAGTTCGTCCTGCATGGTAGAACGGAAGCGCATGACGTCAGGCTGGGTGGCGATAATATTAATTTCGTATCGGTAGGCGGCGCGCCGCATATATCCGACCTCGATCGGGGCAAGCGACCAGCAACCCTCGAAGATACCCGTAACATCATCAAATTGAGCGAACATTTCGACGTTATTCACCTGCAATCACCGAACGTCGAATCGCAGGACATCCCGGTGCAGCTGCGCCACTACCAGGTTACCGAGAGTCAACTCAGCCTGAGCCAGAAACCGTGTTTTATATATTCCCGTGGCTCCGCACAGGTCGAAGACGCCTTTACGATGATGCGAATCGCCTATGGCCTGGATCGACAGGAATTCGCGGCCAGGCCCTTTTGCTACACCGTGATCAATACCAATTCGCCACGCCAGCTCGACGTGCCTATGTGCCAGGGCATCATTGATTTTGCACTGGCAGGCCAGGTAGCCGTGATCACCCCGTTCACCCTTGCCGGTGCGATGGCGCCGGTGACCATGCCCGGTGCACTCGTGTTGCAGCACGCCGAGGCGCTGGCCGGTATTGTGTTGTCGCAGATCGTGCGGGCTGGAGCGCCCGTGATTTATGGTTCGTTCACTTCCAACGTCGACATGAAATCTGGCTCACCGGCCTTCGGTACTCCGGAATTTGTACAGGCGGCATTCGGCGCTGGCCAACTCGCCAGGCACATCCGCTTACCCTGGCGCGGTTCGGCAGCAACTGCCTCGAACGCCCCGGACGAACAGGCGGTCTACGAATTCCTGATGTCGGCCTGGGGTAGCGTACTCGGCGGGGTAAACATGATGGTACACGCGGCCGGCTGGCTCGAAGGTGGACTCACCGGTTCACTGGAAAAATTTATCCTCGATATCGAAATGCTGCAAACTTTCGCCGAGATATTCGACCCGCTTAACAGTGATGACGCCGAGCTTGCCTTCGAAGCCATCGCCAGTGTCGAACCCGGCAGCCATTTTTTCGGTTGCGATCACACCATGGAACGCTATCAAACAGCGTTTTACGAGCCACTGGTTTCAGACTGGAGTAATTTCGGCCAGTGGACCGAGAATGGCAGCCAGACCGCTACGCAACGAGCGAATGGAATCTGGAAAAAAATTCTGCACGAGTTCGAAGCACCCGCAATGGACGTGGCGCGCCGTGAAGAGTTAACCGAATTTATCGAGCGGCGCAGCGCCGAGGGTGGCGCACCGATCGACTGAAATCAAATATTCTTCGACTTTTTACCGATCAGGGTAGTTTCGAACGGAGGTCGGGAATCACCCAGTCCCAGCGCCTTGCGCAGCGCGGGGTTGGATATTTCGTCAACCGCTCGTCGTGGCAGCAACTTGAAGAACGCGGTATCCGCAAGCTCCAGCGAAGTCTGGTGGTTGCGCGGATTGGGGCGCGTCCAATACTCTATTTCAAGCAACAGAGGATCTCCCGCCTGGAATGCCCGCGCCGCAAACTGCTCGATCTCATCTACCGAGGTAATCGCATGAAACTCACCCTGGAAAGCCACTCCAGTCACGGTTTTGACATCGAGCAGGTAAGGCACGACATAGGGACCCTTGACGATTACCGATTTCTGCGAACTCGAGATACGCGCCTTGTGCGCCGGGCCCATGCTGTGAACCTTGGTAATTACCGGGCGCTTGAACTGGGCACGGTCACCGTCCTCGGCATCCCACATCTCGAGTGTCATACCCAGATAACCTTCGTACTCGTCCGGTTGCGGCACAGCATCAGCCTGCCAGCCCTCCCCCAGCGTGACATCGACGCTGTGCTGTTCACCATCACGAATCAGCGCAAACGCGAGCGTTTCACCGACTCGATGTTGACCAATCATTCTGACCACCTGGTCGGTATCAACCACGCTGGTGTTATTGATCTGGTAGATGACATCATGCGCGAAAATCCGGCCCGCACTCGGGCCTTCGTCAGGAGCCCTGGTAACGACCAGGGCGCCACCACCATTTGGTACCTGGAATACTTCCGCCTCATCCGGAGTGAGCGTACTGACGACACCTTTTAGTCCGGCATCACCCCAGCTGGGCGGACCCTGGCGCAACTCGGCCACAACCTGCATGACCAGGTTAATCGGAACCGCAAAACCAACTCCAACATTGGTGCCATAGCGTGATGTATCTATAGCGGTATTTATACCGATCACGTTACCTTCACGGTCAAACAGCGCACCGCCGGAATTTCCCGGGTTTATCGCGGCATCGGTTTGCAGGTAGGGAATGCTGCCATCACGGAAACGCCTGGTGTGCGAAATAATGCCCCGGCTGATCGAATCAGGATTTCGTCCCAGAGGATTGCCGACCGCGAAAGTTTCGTCGCCAGGCTCAACCAGGTCAGAATTGCCAAGCTTCGCCACGGGAAGACCATCGCATTCATCGAGCTGCAGAATCGCCACATCCGATCTGGGAGTAGCATTGATCACCTTGGCAGGAATTCCCGCGGTACGTTGCCATCCCCGCGGGTACACTTCGATGAGCGCCGCGTTGTTGATAACGTGCTGATTGGTCCAGACTTCACAACTGTGCGCGGACACCAGGAACCCGGAACCATTGCTGATTTCCCAGACCGAATCACCGAATCGGTCTACCGTGACATGGGACATGGTGCGAATGGATACCGAGACATCCAGCATACGATCGGTGTCTATTTCGTCGTGTTTCTCGAGCGCGAAAATACCAAGTGGTATCAGGCTGGCAAATAGCCCCAGCACAGCGAATCGCCACAAAATGGTACCTTTCCTGTTCATGCGTCACCTCGTTAATTATTAGGTGATGCCGCCTTGGTTACGCTTATTTTTTATATATAGTGCAAATTTCACGCCACCGCTATCAACGATTGTCCAGGATAGCTTCCTGAACCACAGTTCATCACGATAAATCTTTTTATTTCAATCATTTAAGGGTCAGGAAACGGAACCTGGGAAAAGCCTGCCGTGGGCCAGTGTCCGGTGACAAAAAACCGGCAAATTCCTGCATTTGCCGCTTTATGTTCAATTTTGTCGGAATTTTTGACGCGTGAAAGCTGATTAAATCAAACTGAATTCGAGGCCAATCAGACCAGGTGAGACGAATTCCAGTGCACCAGGCAGCCGAACAAATCGCTATAGCAGGTTAGCGACAGGCACGACCACTCTACTTCCATTGGTCAGAACGAACAGGGCTGTTACAGGAACGTCCATAACCCTGGGTAATCACTTTATGATCAGACGGTACTTGACGATGCGATCGTTGCCCGAATCAGACAACCACAGTTCAGCCCCCCTCACTTCAACGCCTTCAGGCGTGGTAAACCGACCCGGGCCCCTGCCCGGATTTCCATCACCGAGCACATGTAACAGACTGCCGTCGGCACCAATGAACTTGACCGAGTGATTATTTTTATCCGCTGCAATAATGATACCCTCCGCGGTCAGATCCAGGTATCGAACCCCGTCGAAGCTATACTGACTTCGCCCAAGTTCAGCCTTGATTTCGAGATCTGGAGAAAGTAGCAGCATGCGGCTGTTGCCGGCATCCGCGAGCCAGATATTGCCATCCCCGGCCAACTCCAGATCATGCGGAGAAGCAAGTCCGGTGAGCTCGGCGACGACTTTTCCATTCCGGTAGGCGACCACATTACCCGACCAGGCCCCGGCGACATAAACCCGACCGTTCGGGTGCAGCAATACGGCTTCCGGCCCGCGGATTCGTTCGCTGAGTTCTCCGACCAGCCTTGCACTGCTGCCATTGACATCGTAAATGGTAACCCGGTTGTTATGCGTATCGGCGACGTAAGCGCGTCCGCGCTGATCAAAATCGACGTCATGAGTACCGGACTGGTGGTCCGTTCCAAACTCGGCTACCAGTCCGAGCGTTTCAGGGTCCATGATCGCAATGCGATCGTTACCCACATCCGCTACAAACAGATACCTGCCATCCGGCGACAATTTCAGATCGTGGGGATTACTTAACTGCGCGCTGCTGGCGCTGACAAAAGATAGCTCAACTTCGGCCGCGAGGGCCCTGGCTGACCAGGCCGTTAAAAAAACTAACGCTGTAAAGCACACGATCAGGCGCAAATTGCGGGTTACCGGTTTCAGATCAACGATCACAATATCGATACCACTTCGGTTGTTGAACCAGCCATATTAGCAGTATGATAGGTCAATGAAAAAGCGGGTTAGGCGATCCACGTAATCAGGTTCCGCGCACCGATACCACTCAAATCTTATTCAGGACGAAGCAAGCATGCTCGACACTTTCGATACAGATCGACTGCAACATCTGCAGGCGGACGATATTTCAGATTCACTGGAACGGGGTTCGGTGGTGTTTTTTCCGCAGTCTCCGGTAGCGATTCCATCCGCGGACGACCTGCTTTTGATCCGCCGGGAACTACCTGAGCTGCTGCGGCTGAAGAATATCAGTTATCATCCCGAGGCGGATCGAGTCCGCGGGCTGGATGAGGCAGACCCCGAAATGGCGGCACGGATAAAACGTATTCTGGTCGACGTTAGCGATAATATCGCCGGTTTCCTGACTGCACATGCACCCCGACTGGTCGATAACTGGACGGTTGGTACCTGCAGCTTCCGCCCTATTGAAGAGCAAGGCAGAAAACTGGACGCTCATGCCAGTAACGAACTGGTACATATCGACGCCGGTGCTTACGGGGCGACCAACGGCGACCGAATTCTCAGGTTTTTCATCAATGTGAACCCCGACCAAGACCGGGTCTGGGCGACCAAGGGTAATTTTCCGGAGTTATTCAACAGTTATGGTGCGCGCGCTCAACTTGGCTATGCAAATGCAGGCGACAATTACATGACCAAAAGCCCCCTGGACCATGCCCGCACGGGTCTCGTCAATCTGCTGGCCACCGCCGTGCCGGTACTCAAGGTGCTGGATTCCTCACCCTATGACCGGATAATGCGAAAGTTCCACAACTACATGAAAGATACGCCTGCTTTTCAACAGGAAACTCAGGGGCATGAAGAGTTTCGCTTCCCGCCGTTTTCTGCCTGGATGGTGTTTACCGATATGGTCAGCCACGCCTGCCTGTCCGGACAACATGCCTTCGTCCACACCAGTATCGTCCCGCTGAATAATTGTCGCCTGCCTGATATGGCACCGATGAATATTCTGCGCCAGGCGGCGCGCAGTAGCTAGATTGAGATCTGACCCATAAAATGACAGCGGCCCCGGTGATAGTTAGCGGCCATGCGCACTCACAACGCAATGATAAATCGAGATCTACGGAATTCGCCAGGTTACAGGTAGGCGCATATTCACCAGTATCGCCCTCGAGCGCCAGGAACTAGAAATTTTCTCCCTTCTATTCGGTTATTTGTCAATGTTACCTGGCGGCTAACGCCGAAGATCGCCGTTTGAGCGTTGCTAACAAGCATCCGTCCTTGAGAGATGGCAGGCGTAGCGAGTGGTTTGATATTAGCCTGGTGGCCGAGTTATCTCCTCTGTTTCATCTATCTCTTTCGCGATGCTGATAGTATGGACATGCATACCATCGAATGCATCCGTGCGTCCGGTGCGAGCCCATCCCTTTGATTCATAATAATTGATTTTTTCCTCAAGTTCGGTGATAGATCGGCACCGAAGTACTATATATTCTATCGTGCTCATCTGTATCTTGGGTCATTATTGATTGACAACCTAACCTCCTTGTCGGGTATGGGCTTGATTACGGTTCTTTGATCACAAAAACAGGATATTTTGTTCAGCTTAGAATTGTTGTGAACAAGATCAAGTCCAGAGTCACCTATGACAAATACATGGTGAATATCTATGGCTAGTAATCGTAAGAGACTTTCGTAAGCCTCCACATTATTCCTGTATATAATTGACTACTCACCGAGGGGCTGTTGTTGGCCGACTTCTGCAGCCTGGGGGTAGCGCTTTAGTGTCTCTTCTGGAGAAGTGGGGCTAGATTTGGTTACCCAATACAATCCCTTTAGGTTGTCACAGCTTTATAATGGTGATTTAACTAGGATTTCGACAGGACCACCGTTGTCAAATGCGTCGAGCCAGATAATGAATTCGTGATCAGACAACCCGCTTCGGCTTTTTCGAGGAGCTTACGCGCCTTTTCTTCGTTTGTACTGTGAGGAACATAAAGCGTGGCTTTAATCTCATAGTCAGTAAATTTCGTTGTTCTTTCGACTCGTGCAAGCGTCCCTTCAACATCGCATGCCATCGATAACCAGGAAAACCTGGAAGCCCTGGCGATACCTCGGAAGCTAAGAATGAAACAGTCTGCAATGGCGGCGACCAACAAAGTTTCTGGTGACCAAAGATTCCCGGGGCCGTCAAACTCTGCTGGTGGAGCGGATAGTATCGGATCGAGTCCAGGGCTGGAAAGGTTGACGACTCCTTCCGCTTCGGCACTGGCCGCAACTCTGTAGTGATGAGGATATTCTTGCATCGTGCGTCCTTGATTTTAAATCGGGTATTACAACACCGTAGACACGAGATTTTTTTGACCTGGGTCATATTCAATCTCACGACAGAACCGAAAGGTACAGCCGATGGATCTTACTTCCGCACCGAGCGTCCGAAACTGGCCAATTCGAGAAGCCTGGATAACGCTTATCAGCGGCAGCTTTGGGGAATTCAGACCCTCTAATTCGATGTATGAGCGGCGATAGGCAACCCAGAAAAGATATAGCAATACCAAATATCAGTATCTACTCAGATTAATCAGCCTCCATGTCGTTTGGTGATTGCTCCGGTCTCTCGCAACCAGGACTCCACTCTTTCCAATCCCTCATCGAAATCAACGCGGGGGCGATACCCCAATTCATTACGGGCCTTTTCGACAGGGAAACTCTGGTCCGTCGAAAAGAGTTCCACGGCCATTCGGGTCAATAATGGTCGGTGATTGATTTTAAAAAAGCGGTAGCTACCTTCCATGGCCCAGCCAAGAAGGTAGGCGAGACGATATGGCAGGGTTATGAAGGGATGCCGTTCGCCAAGCATATCAGCCAGCCGATTTACATAGGTTCGCCACGAAACCATTGAGTCGTCATTCGCATTGTAGGCCTGCCCCAGACCCGCCTCGGCATCAGCTGCCAATAGCACCAGATCGACAACGTTGCTGACGTAGCCAAGACCCGCCGGCTTTTTGCCGGTGCCGATATGCACCATTTCACCTTTCTGCAGCAGGCCCACGATTTCACCGACAAAGGTAGGTGAACGTGGTCCGTAGATGGCAGCCGGGCGGACGACAGTGACTGGGAGACCATAGCGACAATGGTAATCCCATACCAGTTGTTCGCCACGGATTTTGGTGTCGCCGTATGGCCAGCCGCGAAGCTTGAATGGAGTCTGCTCGTTGGCTGTATGATCGGGGTGACCATACACATCGGTGGTACTGATGTGGATGAATTTCTCGATATGGGTAGCCAAGCAGGCATCCAGAAGGTTACGAACACCCTCGACATTGGCTGCCTGAAAAGCCGACCAAGAACCCCAATCCGAGGTCAAAGCGGCGCAGTGGTAGACACGATTCACTCCAGCTACAGCTATGCTCAAGGATGCTGGGTCCCCAAGGTCGCCAGTGATTCGCTCAACACCCTGTTGCTCCAGCAGGCGGGTATCGCTGCCTGGGCGCACCAGGGCTTGTACTAACTCACCCCGGGCTACCAGGGTCTCAATGAGATGGCTGCCAAGAAAGCCTGTACCACCTGTGACCAGATTACGCATTGCCCTCCATGTTATGTGCTTACAAGTCCTGCTATAAGGCTAAGGAGATTAAAATATACTACCACTTTATAATTGAGCGTCAGTTACTGGCCGAACTGAGAAGCTCATCACCTGCATTTCAGGGTCGGCTTTGGAGAAAACTGCCGGTCAGATGTGGTGACTGAACTTCCCGCGCTCGGCCGGCGCCATCAGCTCGTGGAACTGCTCACCACTCATCCGCACCAGACTTTGGTGATCACCCGCCTCAAAGAAAACTTCACTCTGATTGCCAAGGCTGGATTGCGGGTCCCAACTTGTCTTTATCCCGTAGGCCATACCGATGGGCGGCACTGCTCCTAGTTCACAGTCACTGAATACCTCCTCCAGCGTAGCTTCTTCCACCATCGCCACCTCCTGCCTCAGCAACTTTTGCAGGGATTCAATTTCAATGTGGTAGTCGGCAGGCAAGACAACCAATAGGTAACCGTCGTCATCTTTTACCAGCACCCCCTTGGCCAGCGCATCACCGTGAACATGGGCCTTTTCTGCGGTCTCCATGCTGTATTCACTGTGCGAATGAGTCACTACCTTGTATTTAATTTCCCGCTGTTGCAGATAATCTTTCAATTTCGATGCTATTGTCATGATCCCTCCTGATTCCATGTTGCGAGTATGTCGAGCATCCAACAAAACTATTTTTTATGAACTGGTAGATAAGGCTACTGATAAATATCTATCTGATCTTGATATAGATCAGAGTAGATTAAATTCTCTTTATAACTGGGCGTCTGTTGTTGGCCGATTCGAGAAGTCTGAGAAACGATTTTCAGCGTCAGCTTTCGGGGAAACAGACGCTCAAATACAATGGACCAGCGGTGATTGATGACCCAGAGCAGACGTTAAACACCCAGTATTAGCGGCCGCCAACTGCATAGCCGGCTGCATGCGCTTGTTGTTATGTGCGAATTGGATAAGGTGACAGTTAATTTATTTCCAAAGACGATGGCATTTAGTTAGCAGTCAGCATAATACGAGTTGCTCTATCAGTGGCCCTATCCGGGCTTGTTCGAACGCTCCGATCGCGCTTCGTGCCAGCCGATGTGAAACCCCGCGGCGATGACTACTCCGGGGTTCCAGGGAGTATTGCGACGCACTTACAATTCCCACCGGATTGGTATGTATTGATTTTAGCCTAAAGGACAAGAGGTTCTATTTACTTCACTGTAATAGATTTTCTGGTTAGAAATTTTCCCTAGCAAACTGTAAATATCCCTAATACGTTCTGTTGTTTTTATCGGGGAAACTTGATCTGTTGAAATCTTGTTTTCTTCGTCAGACCACAGAACACGTAGTGCTTTCTCTATAAGCGCAATATCATCGATGTCTAATGTAAATTTATCGTTGTATTTTGGCATGGCTATTCAGTTTCCGTAGAAGTGAATTTTAATGAACCAAGGCTGGCACACGCTTAACGTTAAGTAAATTAAATAATACTTGCCCGCCTATAAAGAAAAATTTAAAGCCAAAGGTAATAGCACTCCCCAAATCATGATTGTATTTTCTCGAAAATTGTTCCACTTAATACTAGTAAAGCTATGTGCTTCACCGTCAACCAAGATACGCGGCTTTGATATGGGAACCAGTGATTGTTCCTAAGAAAGAGAAATTACTCTGTCACGCGCCGACAATGACAAATTTTATTCAGTTTGAAGAATTTAAACGACGAAGTTGGTCACATTGCGAACCCTGGTAATCTGGTTTCGAGCGTCTGCTCCTGGCCGATTCACGTCTCCTACTCAGCCTATTTCAGCGTCAGCTAACGGGAAAACCGCCGCTCTAGCCCAGGCAATCAGCGGCGGTAGGCAACCTTTATCAGATGCCCAACGCCATCGCACAACAATAGAAGGACACGTACCCTTATTTTCCGAGTCCAGAATTGATTTGCTATTGGTATGTGTCCCCGGTACATCCAAAAAAGTTAACGCCCAAACTCGTTAGTTCTAAGGTGATTCGCGACCCACAGGAGACTCCGAACCTATTGCTTCGTAATCGTAAGTTTCGGTTTTTCTCTGTTTTCTTTGACGGGCCAGGATTAGTGGAAGTATTAGTAGAACAAGTACTGCAGCGATAGGATATTCAATCGAACAAACGACTAAAGCCAACACCGACCGGACGATCACCCTGAGCGTTTGGCGCTCTCGAATATAATCCGCTATGGCTGGTGAATGTCGGTAGTAAAACGCTACAAACCACTTCCCGAGAGGGTTGGTAAAAAGATGCCGATCTCTAAAATTTCTTAAAGTTACTACGTGCGGAGCCAAGTAAGATCCATGTGCGGACGCGACGATAAAGCATCCTTCAATGTCGTCAGATTCGCCGCCAGAGCTGGAATAGGAACCGGAAGACGTATTCGGCAGGACGGGGTCTGACAGCGCCACATCACTAACCTCAAATTTCCAGGAGACTGTGAAATCCAGATCGTCTCCTTTCACTCTAGCGGTACTGAACTGTATTGTCTCGGTCTGTCCGGGATCGAGAGTTACCGCGACGGGCAAAGAAGGACTCAGTTTTATGGACCCAAAGCCACCACCATCGATATCAAAACGTGCCACACTCACTGTCGCATTGGAGGTCACCGGTCCATTGTTGGCGACTTTTACTCGCAAATAGAAACGCAATTCGATGTCCCCCGGACCGTAGTAATCATCAATGTCGATGCTAGCGTACTCCTGTTCGAATGTGACGGACTCAATTTCCCAGTCAATGCAGGAACTACAGATGACGTTCGTGGTGACTGTTGCCTCGAGTGGCGTCTGATCGGGCGGCGCTGTGACTTCCGCCCTGTTTGTTGTGCTGACTGCATCGGCTGGACTGTATATCAAGTTCTGATTCACCAGAGCCTGAATTTTTATACCGGCCGTCTTGTCGTTGGTACTCGTACCCAGCGTCGGCAGGGTCCAGATACCGGATATGGAATTATAGGTCCCGCCGGGGGTCGGCGTGGCCTGCACGAACTGGACTTCGACCGGCAGGGTGTCTAGCACTTCGATACCTGCGACACTCACCGTACCTTCATTTACAACCTCGAGAGAGTATTCAATCAGGTCGCCTTCGCGTGCCGTCTCAGGTCCATCCTTGGAGAGGCTCAGTGTTGCACCGGTACCCTGGAGAGGAAAGCCAAGCGACACTGCAAGGAATGCAGCGACAGCAAGCCATTGCCTGCGTTTAGAGAGCAGTTTAGATACGAGAAAAAAACCTGATACCAAGCTATTTGCCTTGTCGAATTTGGAATTTCGATTACATCAGAACCCTCAAGCAGCTCCATTGACATGTATCAACTCATCTCTTTGAAGAAATTCTTTCTTAAATTGGGTCTGACAAATGTTGATCAGGCAATGAGATAATATCGAGCTTGAATTTTGAGTCGATTACGAAGATGCCTTGCAAAAGATGAGAACCCGGTGATGGCTGAAGATTGTCAATGTCGGGGAGGTTTTTTAGCGTCTGCTTTGGGGAAAACAGATGCTCAGAATAGAAATTTCAGAGGCGATCTTCGACTCGTCCTGGATGCCCATGATTCGAATTGCTGACAGCTTTGACGGAGTAATTCATTTTCCAGCCTGATTTCCAAAAGCAGCTGTCTTGTAATCGCCAGGCCCGGAGTTTAACTACTTGTCCCGGCACCATTTTTCTTTATCCAGGTCACGGACGCGATGCCTTCGTTCAATCACACCGGATCGCGCATCGCGACCAATTCGTCGTAGAGCGCTTGCGGGATATTGACCCCGTCACGTTCGGCCGCATCCCGGCGGATGAATCGCTGCGCACCCGGTAGCCGTGTCCCCGGCTGCTCGAGCATCGCCGACAGCAACGCCTCGAGCCGAGCGGCAAAGGCGCCATTCGAGAAGGGTTGCGGGTCGATCGCGATTATAAACTGACCAACACCGGGCGGGTCGCCCGCTCCCGTAAAAAACGAACTGGCTTCGTAACCGAAGTTCGATGCTGTGAGCGCCGCGGCCAGTACCTCGACCATCAGTACCAGTTGTGCCCCCTTGGCGTCCCCCATCGGCAGCAGGGTACCCTGCATGGCTGCATCTGGATCGGTGGTGGGAGCGCCGTCACAATCAACCGCCCAGCCTTCCGGTATCGATTCGCCATGCCGTGCCGCCACATTGATTTTTCCGCGCGCGACCTTGCTGAGGCTCATGTCGATAACCAACGGCGGAGAGTCAGGTCGTGGCGCAGCGAATGCGATCGGATTCGTGCCGAACACGCCACGGTTACCTCCCCACGGTGCGATACCCTGGGGCGTATTACAAAAGCACAGCCCGATCAGTCCCCGGTCGGCAAACCGTTCGACCAGATGCCCGGCTACCCCCGAGTGGTGGGAACGCGTGATGGCAGCCGCCGCTATGCCACATTTCGGCACCAGCTCGCACAAGGCATCGAACGCCAGGTTGAGTGCCGGGTAGGCAAATCCGTGAGCTGCATCGATCGTCAGGGCCGCGTCGCCGGCCTGCTTCAGTACCGGAGTGGCGTGCCCGTCGACCTTACCGCTTTTCGCCTGTGCGGCGTAGGACGGAATGCGCGACGCACCATGACCCTGCTGGCCATCGGACTCAGCTGCAACGAGCGCTGTGGCCACCTGTTCGGCATTGGTTGCGCTTGTATCGTGAGCGACGAGGATCGCTTCGGCGAGCGCCCGCAGCGAATGAAGGGAAAGGTTTACCGTGCTCATGGGGTTTCGTAGTTGGTCATATGGCCTTTCGCGAGGTTGCGCGCAGTATAGACAGGTTCAAACGTCAAATCCATTGGCCGGACTGACTGGTACTTACCACGATGAAATCCCAACTCCCGCGGAAATCTCCCGATTACTTACGCTTCTGGCCGAATTTCGTCCCTGGTGTAGTCTTCGTCGGCGTCCGCTATTGGGGGAATCCAACAATTTCGATAGAATCTAAGACGGCGGCTTTGGGCACTTACCAGAACAAAAGTAAGTTTATTTTTTCGCGGCGAGCGCCATATCGAGGCGCTCGATGACGTCGTCGATCTCGATTAAATCCATTACGCCGTCATCCTGGATGCGGGTACCCCAGCGCAACTCCTGTGGACTCTTTCCGCGGAAGCGCTCGGCCGCCTGTGCGAATTTATCAACACACAAATGCAGCGAATTATAAGGCCCGCTGCGCAACGACCAGGTAGAGGCATGCAAAGCGATCACGGCTGTGCCCAGCGCATTGGCGAGGTGCGCAGGCCCCGCGTCAGGGCTCAGAACCACATCCGCGCGCTTAAGCATGGCGACCAGTTGCGGCAGGGTATCCTTGCCGATCAGGTTAATCGCCTGTTGCTGCATCGCATCCTCAATCGCCTGACCCATTTCGCGCTCCAGCACGGTCGGCCCACCCGATAGCACCACAGCCATCCCGTGATGCGTTACCGCGAAATCGGCCACGGCGGCATAACGCGGCGCATTCCAGTTGCGCCGCGGGTAGCTGGAGCAGGGAGAAATCAGCAGAACTGGTTTATCCGGGGGCAACACGGATTTCGCGAAAGCCATGGATTCGTCGTCAACCGGGAAGTTCCATACCGGCTCCTGCACATCCAGCCCGATGGTTCGCGCGAAAGATAAATGTCCCTGAACCTGGTGTTCCCGCACGGTCTCCGGAATCGTGTGCGTCATGAAAAAGCGATGTAGGTCCCGCGCCCGATTTTTGTCCCAGCCCAGCTTGATACGAGCCTTGACACAGGCACCGGTTAAATTAGCCCGCGCCGAAGTCTGCATCTGCAGCATGACATCGAAGTGCTCGTTAGCCAGCTGCCCCCGCAAATCCAGGTAACCCCTCCAGCCCGCATTCTTGTCGAATACGACAAAGCGCACACCACCCAGTCCGGCCAGCAACTTGTGTTCAAGCGTCGCACAAATCCAGGTTACCCGGGTTTGTGGCCAGTGTTGCTGTATTGCGCGCAGCACCGGAACCGCATGCGTGACATCGCCGAGGGCCGAAAGCCGAACAATACAGATACTATCGGGGGGCGTTACAAGCGGTAACATCGGCTAACCGGTTTTAACTGAGGTATAAACCTACGAATCCAGCGACAAATCGAACAGGCTGCCGAACTGACCCAGCTTGTCGTCTATACCTGCCAGCCGTAACGCATGCCATGCCATGGCATGATTGGACGAAGTCAGTGGAATCCCGAGACTCTCTTCGAGCTCGGCGCATACCTGCATCAAGCGCACCGAGGTACAGGAAACGAAAACCGCGTCAACCTCGCCATGCCTGATGATTTCGCGCACGCCCTGCTCGATAGACTGCGGTGTGATGCGCGCGACCACGGTGTCGCGATCGGCATTGAAGGAACCAAATACCGGCACCTGGTACCCACGCGCGGCGATGTAGTCAGAAACTATCTTGTTGACGTCCGCCGGATAGGGAGTCAATACTCCGATGCGTTTCGCCCTGAAGGCGTCGAAGGCGGCAAACGCCGCGGTAATCGGGGTGGTGCCTTTGGCATCGGGCTTAGCCTGCCTGATGTTGGCGAAAACCCGTTCCTCGCCGATCGCCATCGATGCCGAGGTACATCCATAGGCAATTACGTCCACCGGTGTGTCGGGGGTTATCACCCGCGCACATTCGATTATGCGTGGCTCCATCGCGCGCAGGGTTTCCGGTGTTATCCTGTCTTCGTTATGAATCCGGCTGGCGTATAGCGCGACACCCTCAAGCCCGGCAAAAACCTGACGCCATTCGTGCTCGATAGTGTAATCGGTGGCCAGTACAATCAGCCCGATCGAGGCCCGACGAGCGATCCCGCTATCGGTATCATAGGGTAGATTTTCTATCAGGATAGTATCTTCGATTACTTTGCTGGCTGCCTGGCTCATAATTCACTCTACTCGGGATTGCGGCTGCGCATACTTTAGCATGAATAAAAACCGGAGTGTCAGTCAGCTATCGCATTAAGTGTGGCCCTAGCGCCAGTTTGCCGCCTTCACCCAGTAACTGGCTAAATCCGGAATCTCAAAGGCGGTTTTTGGATGTGAGAACAAAAATCCCTGGATCAGCGCACAACCCTCTTCGCTCAGAAAATCAATTTGAGCTTCGGTTTCGACGCCCTCGGCGGGGACATCTATTCTCATGCTTTTTGCCAAGGCGATGATCGACTTCACGATTGACATATCATCTTCGTCTCCGGGGATGTCCCGAATAAATTCCTTATCGATTTTAAGCGTGTCTACCGGGAGCTTCTTGAGGTAAGCCAGTGACGAATACCCTGTTCCGAAATCATCTATCGCTATCTTTATGCCCAATGCGCTGATCTGATTGAGTGTTTCAATCGTTCTTTCCGGGTTTTTCATGAGTTGGCCTTCCGTTATTTCAAACCCTAACGAGGAGCCGTCACAGTCATATTGCTGCATCAGCTCGATCAGAAATTCCAGGAAATCCGGCTGATCAATTTGCTGCATCGTCAGGTTAAGGGAAAGACGACCCACCACAACGCCCTCATCTTTCCACCACTTCATTTGTTGCATACCCTGGCCCATCGTCCATCGATCCAGGGCAACAATCAATCCGGACTCTTCCGCAGCAGGCAGAAATTGCTCGGGACTGAGCAAACCGAAATCAGGATGGTGCCAGCGAATCAGCGCCTCCATCCCGGTTAGCTGCTATTGCTGGAGATCATACTGTGGCTGGTAATAGACTTCGAATTCACCCTTGTCAAGCGCACGATTCAGACTCGCAATCATGTGCACTTTCTCCAACGCTCTTTCCGTCATGTCATGGGTGTAAAATTCGAATCCGTTGCGGCCTTGCTCTTTCGCTCGATACATTGCCGCATCCGCATTTCGTAACAGGATTTCCGGGTTTTCGCCATCGTCTGGAAAAACACTGATTCCAATACTGGTAGTAACAAAAAGCTCGCTACCCTTGATCATCAGCGGGCGCCGTAAAATATCAAACAGCTTGGCAGTGATCTCGTTGATTTCTTCTTCTTTTTCAAACTCGCTCAACAGAATCGTGAACTCATCGCCGCCCAAACGCGCGATGGTATCCATATCGCGCAGCGCAGTTTTCAGCATTCCTGATACCGAAACCAGAACACTGTCGCCAACCGAGTGACCGAAAGAATCATTGATCTGCTTGAAGTTATCCAGGTCCAGGAAAAGAACCGCAAGCAGGGATTTATTGCGCTTGGCATGCCTTATCGCCTGGTCGATACGATCCAGCAGCAACGCCCTGTTCGGAAGACCGGTCAATGAGTCATGATATGCCTGGTGCTCGAGATTTTTCTCGATTACTTTTCGCTTGTCTACTTCCAGCGACAGGGAAATGTCGCTTGCGATCAACGCGGAAAATTCCTGTTCGTTCACTGTCCATTTCCTGGTATCACCGATATGTTCGTGGCAGATCACGCCAATGATGTTACCGTCGTAAAATATCGGGGCACCAAGCACAGAATACACATCGTTATCGCACAGGTATTTCTCGGTCAATTCACTGGTTGCAGGATCATTTCTTGCATCATCAACGACAATACGTCGACCGGTTTCCATGGTTGCAAAGTAGCGCGGAAAATCTTCCTTGAAAAACGCCCCGCCACTTGAATGCCCCTCGCCCCTAATGTAGACGATGCGACACTCGATACTGGTTCTAGCCTCGTCAAACAGCCATATGCCGACACGCTTCACATCCAGCGTGTTTGCCGATATTTCGGTTGCCATTTTGAAGGCATGTTCGATAGTTTCATGGCTAGCTTCGGACCACTCTATCATCGCATTCTGGTAACGCTCGAGCTGGGCCGTACGTCTATCCTCTCGCCTCCTCCTGTCTTTTCTTTTCTTGATGCGCAAAAAGAACACCAGGCCGAAGATTGATACCGAAGTGACTATCAACAGGGTGGAAATAACCAGGATCAGGGTTCGATTCTTTTCATAAAAGGTGGGTGGAATATTATGCAATACCGCCCTTTCAGCGACTTCTTCCGGCAACTTTATGCGCAGCTCCATTAGCCTTGATTGATTAAAAAATATAGGTGTTGGGGCTAACGAGATTGTTTTCGATTTTATGAATACCGCTATCCTTCTGCATGCCCAGGGCAAGCCTCGCCGCTTCGACCCCCTGCATCTCTCCACTGGTGACATAACCGCCGATGACGCCATCGAAAAAATAAGAATCCTCCATCGTGAAAATTGCAAACTTGTCCAGCTCGACAATTTCTTCAACGACCGTTTCCGGGTTGAGTAACAAATCGGTATGCCCCTTGATTTCGCCTATGCTGGTGAGGAAGAGATATTTCTGACTGCTGGCCTTGAGGATTTCAACCAGTTCCTCCATATTGTTCTCAACGATGAATTCAACCCTGATATCAGGATATCTCTCCAGTTGCTGCCTTATTTCGGTTTCAATCACCTGATAAGTGCTGGAGCCGTCACCCAGAATAATAATATCTGCGTCCTGTTTATCGAGGGTATGTATCAGGTCAAGATTTCTTAAGATATCCTTTTTTTCAAACACGCCCCGAACGCGCAGGTCCTTGATGTCGTCGATGATTCTGTAGTCGTTGACACCAGAGAAAATGACGGGTGCATCCGGGTATAATTTCAACAGGTAACTTCTGGCAAACTGGTAGCCATAGTCGTCCGTCACGTATATCAGGTTCGGCTTGTACCCGGTGTATTTTACCTGCAGATAACGTCTGAACTGGCGTGCGTAATCATCGTTATAAGTACGCCGCTTTGTATCAAGGTACTCGGTACTGATACTGACGGGTATCAGGGGATTCTCGGTAAGTTCCTCGACAAATCCCCGATGCTGTGACTTTGTCCAGGGGTATTCCTGGCTGTAGGCGTGAATTGCCAGCACACGAAAGCTTTCATGCGCCTGAACACCCGGACTGAAGTGGGCAGAGACAATTAACAGCAGGCTTAAGAAAGGGACAGTTTTCATGTAATGACGGCTATGATGGTCAGATTCTGTTGTCTTCGTAGATGCCCGGTTGCATCAACGGCGTTGCTCGCCCCAGCAAAGTTGCCGGAAAACGAACAACACGGCTACTGGTCTGGAGCTGTCTTTTCATAATCATTTTCTTTCTCGTTAGCGTTATAAAAAACACAAGGAGCATAAGTATAGCTATTAATATCAATAGATTCGGCGAAATATTGGCTATTGACATAAAATCCAGAAAATACTTAATCCGGACGTTTACAGGGTATATATTTGCCATTCAACGACGCTACCCTTCTGATTGGCCCGGATCCCGTCCGTTTTCTGTTATCGGCACAATCTGTAGAAAAACTTCTGGCAACATTGAGGTTTTTATTCCTGCCCTGCATCACTTGGTACTATAATTCTTCAAACCGTTCAGGCATTCGTTTCCAGATGAAACAATGATGCCCTGATCTGCTCCATTATTTTTGCGGCCATACTATAAACAACCCTGTGAATACTGTGCGACTTTTGCCAGATTGTAAGAGTCAGGACATTTTGTGGATAACCCAGCTATAGAGCAAGACGTCGTCGGCTGTTTGAGATTGCTCGCTTTCACGGCGATTGATACGACGTGGCCATCGACATCGCAGGCGATCCGTCGAGTAGCGCCTGGCAGCGGCAGCGCAGCGTTCAATAGTTGTAGCCACTTCAACCTTATCCAGGTAATTCCCTTGCCAGATAAAGGTTTCGGCAGAATTTGCGGCAAGGCAGCTCAGTCAGGGCAGGTTTGATGGATCCCTACGATATTCTCGGTATTTCCAGAGACGCAAGCCTGGAGGACATTAAAATAGCCTTCCGCAGGGAAGCCATGAAATGGCACCCGGATAGAAGCGATAACTCGGCCGAGGCGAAGGAGCGTTTTCACCAGGCGGCAGAAGCATACAAATTCCTGTCTGAGCGTTACCACACCGATCGAGACCGTCATTCGTCGGGACAATCCTCGAAGGATTACCGCTACAAAAGTTCGGCTGCGGGGGAATCCGGCAGTTATTCCAGTTCCAGGCATTCCAGAAACCAGTCAGGCGAGGAGTTCGCCGATACCGTTTTCTGGGACGCCATGCTGGACTACGCCATCAAACTCGCACAAACCGGATTGAACGAGAGCCAAATCTCCAGCCAACTGGTGCAAAACGGCTGCCGGAAAAAACTGGCCGCGATTATCGCGGATAAAGCCTTCAATATTCATGCTCATTACACCGCCAGTTCGCGACGCAGAAAAAAACAGGGCGCCGATAAATCTACCTTTAAAGAAGAAAGACTGGAAGCCGAGTTGCAAAGAGCCTTCATCGGCAAACCAAATATTTTCCTGAGCCCGAGGGATACTATCGATTACTACCTGGTAGTTTTCAGCGAGTTCAGGCAAACCGCAAATTCGAACCCCTTTCCCATAATAAAAACAAACCGGCGTTTGATGAGAATCCTGAGTTTCTCGATCCTGTTTTTCGCAGCGATAATACTGGCAATAAACCTTTATCCCGGTGCATCTGAGTACAAGCTCCTGCATGATGCAATGCTGCTGCAAATTCCACTCGGCATACTTGCATTGATGTTTATCTGGACGACATACCGGAGATTATGGCTGGTTACAATTATCTTCTGGCCAATATTCCTCGCAAGCCTCGCTGTTTTTAACAACTATGCCCCGCGGGCTCTCGAAAATGACTATTCGTCGTTACTGCCGATTGCGATTATTTGTTATCTACCCTTTATTTTTATCGCGCTGTTTGGCAACTATATCTATTTCAGGAAAGCACAAAAAGTCATCCACACGGCGAATCGGTTGTTCGAAGACCATCAACAAAAAATTGTCTGGATAAGAGAGAACGCCGGTACATCCAGTGTTGCCGTAACCGTATTTGCTATTTTTTTCATTGCCTCCCTGGCATACATGCAGCCAAAGCCGGTAGAGTTTCTCGATTCGCTCGATTTCAGTCTTTACGATGCATACAGTGCGGAAAACATTACCGCCAGGGAGAAAATCAAACTCCGCCTGGAAGAAGCCCACCAGTTTTTTGAAATCGCCGAGTCACATTTTAACAGCTCGTCACCCGATTACGTCAAAGCTTCCATGGCCTACAGCACTGCCGCAGATAACGGTTCGCTGCTGGCCGCATACAAGCTGGGTTAGATGTATTACTTCGGTATAGGCGTTCAGCAGAATGATATTCTAGCGAAAGAGTATTTCGAACTGGCTATCCGAACGCCCCTTGCTTTCCAGCCACACAGCCTGCAAATTGCCACAGAGTTTCTGGCTGAATCTTATAACAGTCTCGGCATCATGTACCAAAATGGATATGGCACCAGGAGAAATACAAAAACGGCATCGGAAATGTATCTCAAAGCCATCGAATTCGGCTCCGGAAGCGCGCAGCAGAATCTTGCTAACGTTTATTCACCAGGCTCCACCAGTAAACGTCGGCCTTTGGTAAACCCCAGCTATAAATAATCAACGGGGCAGTGAGATGCGATCATCATTGAGCGCCGCCACCCGTGCCCGTCATCCGTCTGGCAAAGCCAACTCCCGATTCCAGCGCGCCCTCGAGCAGACCACCATTGCCAAACGATGCTTCGGTGGAAATAAAGCTTAGTTTCCCATCCCAGCCAGTACCCGTACGAAAATCGAGACCATAATGAGGATGGCGGATTGGCGACCTGCGATCGGCAACACTGGCAGTAAATTGTTCACTACTCCAATCCTGGAAATATACTGCTTGCGGATTATTAGCCTGGTCTCCGAACAGGGTTGAGAGTTGCATCGTCGCATGCCTAATGAATTCAGCTTGACCCATAGCCTGCCGGCTCTGCGAGTCGAGGCCGGAGAATCCAAACAGGCTGAAAATATTTTCAGCACCCGGTGACGCATCATGAATTTCCGCCAGGGGTCCAAGCTGGCTCAGAGCGGTTCCACAGAGTCCCTTCTCGCGCCAGAAGGGTTGATCATAGACCGCGAAAAACTTCGCGTGTCCCGCCATCCAGGTAGGCGTCCCAGCCAGTGTTTGCATGACTTCCAGGGGTAGTTCAGGAGTATATTCGAGCTCTGCCGCCAGCCTCGGCGGTATCGCCAGGGCGACATGTTGAGCATGCACCCGGGTGCGTCCGGATGGCTCATTTACATCGACGATAACTGCATCTCCATCGAGCGAGAGTGCCGTCGCCACGTGGCCCAGGAAACAATGGGAGTTATCAACTTGCGCGGCTATCGCTTCAACCAGTTGATTTATTCCGCCCTGGATGCGCCGCGATCCAGTCATTGGCGACGGACCGCTACTTCTCTCGATATGACGGTCCGCTCGCTGCAACAAAATGTCACCATCGGCGTACTGAGCGTAGTGCGGAATTCTGAAATGTTCGAGCAAGCCGGCCACGAGTGGTTGCCCGGGCCAGAACCACGAAGGGCCAAGATCACAATCGTTGCCAACTGTCAGTATTCGGCCGCCGAAACGATCGCGGGCTTCGATCACGCTCGCGTTTTGCGCGGCAGCCCGTAATTGCCAGGTTGCGGCGAGCCCGCTAAGCCCGCCACCGATAATTAAAATATCAGCCTGTTTGATTATGACTGCCCGGACGCAAGCAAAACAGATAACGATCAGATCGCGTACTGCTCATTTAAAAATACAGTGCTTCGCGTAATCCGCTGCTTCATTAGCAGTCCAGTCACCTTTTGGTTTCTGCTCAAGATTGTTACACCATTTCTCACTCCCTACTTCCGCCGAACAGGCAATCAGTTGACTTAGCAATAGTGACAGGAACAGTTTTTTCTTCACGAGTTTCTCCACATGTTCGAGCTGCGGGCCACGGGCCAGAAGACCTCAAATTCGACGACAAACCTGGCAACTAATTTTCGGCCGGGCACAAAGGCGCTTTTCTCGTTTTAATATACTGTCGGACCAGTTGCCGTAACCGGCGCCGATCAAAGCTTGCATAATGTCCCGGTCTTATTTCATCGGTTTTCAATTGCAGCAGCTTCTCCATCGAACTGATGTAATCATCCACCACCGAATCTTCCAGATTATCCAGCAGTTCGCCATCGTAAACCGCATCTCCGGAGAAAAAATACTGCTTGTCCAGATCGTACAATCCAACGGAACCGGATGAATGACCGGGTAAATGCATCACTTCAAATGCCCTGTCACCCAGATCAATGATGTCACCATCTATAATCGACCGCGCTTGCGGGCAGGCCTTGACTGCATAGTCACTGGCGCTGAAACCCTGGTAGGGGATGGAGTCAAAATCACTGTCGGGCACAAAACCACATTCGGGTGAACTTAAAATCATTTGTTGATCCCCACTACAAAGCGCCTGGTGCTCATGCTGGTGGATGTAAACCTCGTCGAACTCATGGCATCCACCGCTGTGATCAAAATGTACGTGGCTGGCAACCACCTTGAGCGGCTTGTCGAGCAGATCGGCCAGGTATAATTTCAGACTGGAAACACCCAGTCCCGTATCGATCAACAGGTCCGCATCACGCCCCTTTATCAACCAGAGATTGGCACGATTTTGCCAGGCGTAACAGGGCTCGGTAATGCAATACAGATCATCACGTATGCGTTGTGCCTGAAACCAGGGTTGCTGTATCGTTTTCATCGAGTTCCGCTCTCCTTGGGTAATATTTCACAGCCTGGCTGCAACTGTACGGCCCTGCCCGCTACCGGCAGGTTGATGCTAAAAGTGTCATATATTGCGAGCATGATCAATATTTTTCGCCGGGCCATGGCGGCCCGGTCGCGCTTCTGGTTTAATCTGCCGATCGATTCCAGACTGGTTGTTTCACCGGGTATGACTGAAGCTGATTTTTACATCGTCGAACGCGAAGCGGGGGCCGAAAATCCGGCGATTCCAGCCTGGGCCTGTCGTAACAGCAATCCGGCGAACCTCGAAACCGATTACAACACGCCCGTGCAACGTCTCGAAATAGACGCGGTCCCGAGAGCATTCCAGATGCTCGATGTTTTGTCGACAGAGGAATGCCGGCGACTGATCGATCTCACCGAAACCTTCGGCTACCTCGAGGACGCCGCGGTCTCGTTACCGCGCTCTATCCGGCACAATGACAGCATGACCTGGGTCATCGATGACGAGACCAACGCCATCATCTGGCAGCGTTGCCAGTCGCTGGTGCGGGATGACCACGAATTCAATAGCGGAAAGGCAGCACTTGGAATCAATTCACGCTTTCGCTTCTATCGTTACGGCCCGGGAGATTACTTCGCACCGCATACCGATGGTTCCTGGCCCGGATCGCGTGTCATCGACGGTGAGCTGATCGACAACGCCTATAACGACCGCTGGAGTCAATTGAGCTTCTTGCTGTTTCTAACCGACGACTACTTAGGTGGCGCGACCCAGTTCTACGTTAGCAAGGCAAACCCTGCGCGCCCTGCCCGACAGTCCGAGGAGGCCGAAATCATTGATGTGCGCACGCCGGTCGGTGGCGCCCTGTGTTTCCCCCACGGCATGCACCCGCTGCACTGTATGCACAGTTCGCAGGAAATCACTTCAGGCAAGAAGTACATCATCCGTTCCGATATCCTGTTTGCGCTGTAAGCGCCAGGTCTCAGGTAACGCTGACGCGATCCAGGCCCATGAAGTAAATCGCGCTTGCGAGATCGGTGGCATCGATGTGGCAGCTGGTAGCTGCACGCAAGACCGGCTTGCCATGATAAGCGATGCCAAGACCGGCAGCCCTGAGCATCGGCAGATCATTGGCGCCATCGCCAATGGCGCAACAGTCGCTCAGCGTCAATCCGAGAGCCTGCGCACGCTGCTGCAGCAGACTGCATTTCAAATCGGCGTTTATAATCGGTGATTTTACCTTTCCAGTCAGTTTCCCCGCGTCAATTTCCAGGTGATTACAATGCACCTCGTCAAAACCGAGTCGCCGCGCGACGGGTTCGGCAACCTGCGCAAAACCGCCGCTGACCAGAATAGTATGTACCCCGGCAGCAGCTGCCGCGGCGAGCAACTGCTCTGCCCCGGGATTCAGCTGCAGGTGTTCAACTATATCGTGAAATACCTGCTCGGGCTGTCCTGCCAACATGGTAATGCGTTCACGCAAGGCGGCGTTAAAATCGATCTCGCCATGCATCGCGCGCGTCGTAATTGCGGCAATTCGCTCGCCCAGGCCCAGCATCGCGGCAACCTCATCGAGCGTCTCGGCGGCAACGATAGTCATGTCCATATCACAGATCAACAGGCGCTTGCCTCGAGATTCCTGCGGCTGGATATAGACATCCGCATCAACCAGCTTTGTGCGCAAGGACAGCAGCAGCGACCATGCCGTGTCGGGATCACAGTCGACGGTTACATCGCAGGCATTGGTCGCCAGCGGTCTATGTTCACGGATTTGCAGGTCACCCAGCTCCGTATCCAGCAAAGCCAGGGCGTCACTACATTCGCCTGCCGTGCAAACTGTAATCACGAATGGCTGTTGTGCGTTACTGCGCCCTAACCACCGCGGTGCCTGAATAGAGGCGTCTTCAATCATCGCAGGGACGGAAAATGCAAATACTGGACGTCGGTGATATTTGGCAACGAACGCAGATGCGCGAGATCGTCATTACCCAGCTCCTCGTCAATTTCAATCAGCACTATTGCGTTACCGTTGCGAGTATCACGACCAAGGTGCATGTTAGCAATATTGATGCCGCGTTCCGCGGTGGACGTACCAATATTACCGATAACGCCCGGCTTGTCATCATTAGTAATGTAAAGCATGTGTTCGCCGAGCTTCGACTCGAGCGGAATTCCCTTCACGTCGATCACGCGCGGTCGATTTTGAATCAGCGTGCCACAAATACTGCGCGACCTCGTTTCGGTCTCAACGCCAACAGTAATCCGGCAAGGATATTCGTCGCGGCCTTCGTTGTGAGCCTCGATCACGTTAATGTTGCGATCCCGCGCAACCTCCCGCGCATTGACCGAATTCACGTAACTGCTGTGGTGCTCGAGGATCGACTGCACTACCTGCACCGTCAACGGGGAAACGTTCAGGTCGTTGGCCTCACCGCCATAGGTGACCGTCAATGTCCTGATCGGGTCGTGGGTCAACTGGCCGACGAATGAACCCAGGCACTGCGCCAACTGCAGGTAGGGACGCAATAACTGGGCTTCCTCGGCACTGATACTGGGCGCGTTAATCGCGTTATTGATTGCCCCGGTGAGCAGGAAGTCACTGATTTGCTGGGCGATTTGAATCGCGACCTTTTCCTGTGCTTCGATCGTCGAAGCACCGAGATGGGGCGTGCAGATCACGTTATCGAGCTCGAACAGCGGATTTTCCCGCGCCGGCTCGACCTCGTAAACATCGAGTGCGGCACCTTTCAAATGCTCGCTCTTGAGTGCGGCCAGCAAGGCCAGCTCATCGACCAGGCCACCTCGTGCGCAATTGATCAGCATACTACCCTTCTTCATTTTATTGATCGCGCTGGCGCTTATGATATTGGCAGTTTCAGGCGTTTTGGGTACATGTAACGAAATAATATCGGAACTACTGAGCAAGGTATCCAGTTCGACTTTTTTAATACCCAGCCTGGCAGCGCGGTCCTCGGTCAGGTAGGGGTCGTAAGCCTGCACATGCAGGCCATAACCGATCGCCTTGCTGGCGACGATGGACCCTATGTTACCGGCTCCGATAAGGCCCAGTAATTTGCCGGTCAGCTCGACCCCCATAAAACGCGACTTTTCCCATTTTCCCGCATGGGTAGAGCTGTTCGCCTGCGGTATGTGCCGCGCCAGCGCCAGCATCATCGCCATCGCGTGTTCGGCGGTGGTGATAGCGTTACCCAACGGAGTGTTCATGACCACTATTCCCCGCCGCGTGCAGGCCGGCACATCGACATTATCGACACCGATACCGGCCCGTCCGACCACCTTCAGATTCTTCGCGTGTTCGAGTAACTCGGCGCTTACCCTGGTGGAGGAGCGAATCGCGAGGCCATCAAATTGACCGATCATATCGAACAATTCGGCTTCGCTGAGCTTGCTCGATTGCACCACCTCGACACCCTGTTCTTCGAACACCGTCACGGCCTGGCTCGACATCGAGTCGGAAATCAAAACCCTTGGCTTAGTCATGTTGCTGCTCCTGTGTTGATAGTTTGAACTCCGCGAAAACCCAGTCGAGCCACAACGTCAATGCCTGCAGGTCACTGGTTTCAACCGTGGCACCGCCCCAGATACGAAACCCGGGCGGTGCATTGCGATAATTGCCGATGTCGAAGGCAACGTTTTCCTGCTCCAGACTGGCGAGCATCGCGTTGATCGCCTGCTGCTGATCCTGTAGCGATAGCCCGACAAAATCAATATCGATGATCTTTAAACACATCGAAGTTGGCGAACGGGTCGCCGGATCGCCGGGTAACCAGTCGACCCAGGGCGTTTGACTCACCCAGGCATCGAGACAATCGAAGTTGCTGCGTGTGCGCCGCCACAGCGCCTCGACTCCACCCTCGCGTTCGGCCCAGGCCAACGACGCGTGCAAATCCTCCAGCGCCAGCATACTGGGCGTATTGATCGTGGCTCCGCTGAAAATACCCTCGACTAATTTCTCACCTTTGGTCAGCTGAAACAGTTTCGGTAGCGGATAGCGCGGCGATGATGATTCAAGCCTGGCTACAGCCCTCGGGCTAAGCGCAAGCATACCGTGCGCACCCTCGCTACCGAGTACTTTCTGCCACGACCAGGTGACCACATCGAGCTTGTCGAAATCAATCGGCATGGCAAAAGCGGCAGAGGTCGCGTCACATAAAACCAGCCCGTCACGACCTGCGTCCAGCCATTCCAGGTCAGGCAGACAGACGCCGCTGGTAGTGCCGTTATAAACCATCACCAGGTCATGTTCAGGATTTACCTGACCCAGATCCGGAAGCTCGCCGTATTCGGCCTGGTAAAGGTTTAAATGATCGATCCCGAGCGCCTGCAGATCTTTCGCCCAGTCATTGGAAAAACTCTCCCAGACCAGCACATCGACCGGTTTCGAGCCGAGCAAAGACCACATCGCTATCTCGAAGGCGCCGGTATCGGAGCCGGGAACAATGCCGAGTTTCCAGTCAGGCGGCAAGCCCAGCATACGGTGCGAGATATCGATGGCGTCACGTAGACGCTGTTTGGGGAGTTTGGCGCGATGACTGCGGCCAAGGAAATCAGTGTTTAGATGGGTAATATCCCAGCCGGGATATTTTTTGCATGGCCCTGAAGAAAAGCGGGCATCCGCGGGTCGAATACGCGGGCGCTCGGGAAGGCCGCGGGCTTCCTCGTTCATGATATAACCTCTAGTTATGGGTGGTTTGCTCCACCAGGCGCGGCAAGAATAACACAAAACCCGCGATCTAAAAGAGGATCGCGGGTGGCAAGAATGTTTCGAGGAAAATCCAATACTGATTATGACGCCGGCTAATGTGTTTTGCGGTCCGGGACAGGTAACACTGGATCGGAGAGAAACGATCAAACCGGACGCCGTGGCCATATGCCGCAAGATACATTACGATAACCGAAAAAATTTAAACCTGGCGAGTTGAACTGTCTCCTAAATCAGGGCGCGATCGGCCTAAGTTGGTTTGGCGACGTACAGTATCATTAACATAAACGGCGAGTCTTACCTGCATTCCTGAATCGGAAGCCATATTTTATTATGTATGACGAAAAAGCAATCAAGCACTACCAGCGCGGCATGGAGCTTCATCAAAAAGGGCAGCTGACGGATGCCGAGCGGGCCTATGCGGAAGCGATCAATATCAGCAAGGATTTCGTCGAAGCCTATAACAATCTCGCTAATGTGCTGGTCGATCTCCGTAGACTGGGAGAGGCTGCGCAGGTTTATCGGAAAGCATTGGAAATAAAACCGAATCACCCGATTCTACTCAATAATCTGGGAAACACATTGCAATTACAGGGCAATAACGAAGACGCTATCGAGTGGCTCAACAAGGCCATAGCCGCGCAACCGGACTATGCCGAGGCGCACGAGAATCTGGGTAATGCGTTACGAGGCTCGGGCGGTGCTGAAGCAGCAGCCGATTGTTACCGGCGTGCAATCGAACTCGACCCGGATTTTGCGGGTACCTACAACAACCTGGGCGGAGTGTTGGCCGAACTCGGGGAACTGGACGCAGCTAAAACTAAATTTAAGCAGGCCATTGCAATCGATCCTGCGAATAGTGACGCCTACAATGGGCTTGGCAATGTGTTAAGCGAGCAGAAGGAATATAAACAGGCACTAGCGGCTTACAGTGGTGCGATCAAGATAAATCCGGGGTACAGGGATGCGTACAACGGAATGGGAAATATTTTCAGTAAGCTGGAGGAGAAAGAGAAGGCGATCGAGCTGTATCGCAAAGCCATCGAAATAGATCCAGAGCATACCGAGGCTTACAATGGGCTGGGCAGCGCGCTTAGTGGCATGGGTGAGATAGACAATGCAATTGCGGCGTTTCGAAAATCGATTGAAATCAACCCTGGAAGTAAAGACGCTCATTTCGGAATGGGAAACGCGCTAACTGACATGGGGGAGATTGAGGATGCGATTGCATCGTATCGCAGAGCTATTGATATCTTCCCGGGATACGCGGCAGCTTACCGGGCTATTTCAAAAAACAAGAAATTTACTGAACTTGATGATGATGTTCGGGCAATGGAATTACTGAATGCAGACGAGAGCATTACCGAGAAACAGGAAATACACCTGGCATTTGCCCTGGGGAAGGCATACGAAGATCTTGGGAAGTATGCGGAATCAATGGAACATATACTAAAGGCAAACCGGTTAACTCGCGCATCGTTTGATTATTCGCTATCCCGGGAACAGGATAAATTCAGTAATATTAAATCGATTTTCTGTGCTGAATTTTTCTCGGCTCGCAAGGGCTGCGGAGATCTGGATTCGACACCGATTTTCATTCTTGGCATGCCGCGCTCGGGAACCAGCCTGGCCGAACAAATTCTAGCCAGTCATCCTGAAGTTTTTGGCGCCGGTGAGCTAAGCGTTATGTCGGACATGGTAAGGAATATGGAACCCGGCAGTTCCTCAAGCGTGTACCCGCTTTCGGTTGCTGATTTGAATACGACAGCGTTTGAAGATTTTGGGCAGAAATACATTGCAAAACTGCGCGAACATTCGGCGGATTCGAAATTCATTACCGATAAGATGCCGCACAATTTCCTGCACATTGGATTTATCCATGCCATCCTGCCCAATGCGAAGATCATCTGTTGTACCCGTGATCCGATGGACAACTGCCTGTCTATCTTTAAGAACTATTTTACCACTGGCCATTATTATTCCTATGAGTTGCAGGAACTGGGACAGTATTACAATCTGTACCTGGATTTAATGGCGCACTGGAAGAATACCCTGCCAGGATTTATTTACGATCTGAACTATGAGGCTCTTATATCCGACCAGGAAAATCAAATAAGAAAATTACTCGAGTATTGCAATTTGCCCTGGGACGACGCATGCCTTCAGTTTCACAAGACCCGCCGAAAGGTCGCCACCGCAAGCAAAGCCCAGGTGCGCCAACCGATTTACAAGGACTCGATAAATCTATGGAAAAGATACGAGACTCAACTGGAGCCACTACGCACCGCGATTTACGATTAAGTCCGTGACGCGGGCGCTCGAGAAGGCCGCAGGCTTCCTCGTTGATGATACAACCTCTAGTTATGGGTGGTTTGCTCCACCAGGCCCGCGCAGAATACCACAAAACCCACTACGCATAAGGGGATCAGAGGCGATGACGAAATTTCATAGAAAACCCAATGCAGACTATTATGCAGATTAATATTAATTTATTGGCTGAATGCCACTTACCCGGCCAGGGTTTTTCCATAACGGACACGCAAAATGCAGGATCCAGTGGCGACAACCGGCCAGGAACAGGCTATCGATCGTATTCTGGAATGCGATCCACAAGCAACGATTGAGAAATGATGCAACCCGGAATGACCCTCCACATCGATCCCGAAGATACCGAACACTTCGATCGAAACCTTCGCAAACCGGAACTTCCATAATCACCGGTGATATCTTTAAATTGCTACCTATAGAAAACAGCCTTAACGGCTCACCTACCCGGTTGATTTTTAAGGAAATCTCCTATCGGAGAAAATATCTTTATGTGAATCACGTCAAAACTTTGACAAAAAATCTAAGAGATAATTCACAAAATTTCGTTTCCTGCTGTCCGAGACAACAGGGTTTCGGGAGTACTGCATCAAATATTCGTTGTAGCTAGAAGAAGGGCATCAATCCGGCGTTTAGGTATGATCTTTTGCTGTGCAGGCTTCCGCAAGACGAGCTTTTATCCAGCAAATTATCAAACGGCTGCTATCGAGTAATGACAAATTCAGACACTATTTCCCGAGCAATAAATGCCTATCTGGATCGAGGCAACTCTAAGTATGCAATAATGATCGATGGTCCCTGGGGAGTCGGCAAAACCCACTTCATCTGGCATTCAATCATCCCCGGGCGAGCAGCAACAAATTTCGTTTACACGTCACTGTATGGTCTGAGTTCTTTCGACGAGATCGATATTGAGATCGACGCCCAGATCGAAGCAATCCATTCGAAAAGAAATAAGTCCGTTGGAACTGAGCTTCATTCATTGCCAGGGATTGAAAAGGAAGCGGTCGGGATGAGTCACTATTCAGGCAACACCAGACGGGTACCGACTGCTACAAGCGATAGCGGCCCCGACCAATCGGTGGTGGTATGCCTTGATGACCTGGAGCGTTGGCACGGAGACCTGCATCTTTGTCTCTCTTATATCAATCGACTGGTGGAACATAAAAATTTGAAATGCATTCTGATTGGTAATCTTGAAGAGATGCCACCCAGTGCAGTTTATGCTTTTTCGAGTGCCAGGGAAAAGACGATCAGACATATCTATCGCTACGAAAGTGACTATCGAAAAATAATAGGCATTTCACTCGATCTGGTCGATTACAGTAGTAAGGCCTCAAAAAGTTTCATTCGCTCAATAATAAAGAAAAACTTTTCTTCGTTTGAGCGATTGCTTGATCATGCGACTGTTAGAAATATCAGAATCATTGCCGAAGCCCTTCAGCTCTACGAATATATTTATCGCCACAACAGTATGCACTTCAAACTATCGAGAGGAATGGCGTTTACCTACTTCATGACGTTGTTCTCGGCGCTCATATTAGTGACAAGGTATCTGGTTGAACGAAAAGATCGTGACGAATTGCTAAATGGGAATCATGCGGGTAACAAGGGATTCAAGTTTCTAGTAAATATGGGATATTTCGAAGATCAGAAAACCGGAGTTGTAACCCCGGAAATCAGGCTTTTGCTGGATACCGTGTTTTATCGTCTGGACCAGATTTCACTTAAAGGATTATTCAGTATTGTCAGGAATGGATATTACATCAAAGCAGATTTTGAAGGAGATTTCGATAGCTGGGTTAACGAGCAACATTATGATTCGTATCTTGATAAGGACAATTACTATCAACTCGCCGACGACGATGCGCGGCAGGTATTTGAGTCAATGCTTTCGTCCCTGTTCGATAACTGTGACATCACCAACCCGGTCACACTGATGCTACTGGCGGAGAGGATTATCGATGATATAGCCTGCGGTGTTGTTGATTACAATCCAGTCGATTTCAAGAAGCAGTTTATTGACTCGGTTGATTCACTCTATGCTTCCGGCGATATGCAATATAAAGAAATCAACATCTTTGATGTGGATAGCAATCGATTTGCCAATTGCCGGGAGGTATATAGATATATGCTGGAACAGAACAGTAAATATTACCAGGCAGCTCATGTAATGAAGCTGGATAGTTTCTGGAGCCTGATTTCAAATACTCCATCCGACATAGATTCGTTATTGGAAAAGTTTGATCCGCAGGCTGTCTTTTCCCAAACAATTCAATCAGAGGAAATTATCGAGACTCTTGAACTCCTTGATAACTCCCGCCTGTACCAGGTAGTTAAATGGATCGAGGCTGGTTTTGACAACAGTTCGGGCAAGGACCTTTATTATATTGATCCAGATGCCCTTAAATCGGTGAATGAGGATATTAGATCCCAGTACGGCACTCAGATCGGTGTTCGGGCCAACCATCTCAGGCAGATTGCCGAAATTATCGCTCAATTCCGTTAGCCCGGAAACCCACTTCGAAATAAGACGGTGTGAATCCGTCTTTAGAATTCAGATTGCTATTTAAGTTAAATCAAATGCGCCAGACTGCCATTTTAATACTCCATTTAAGTGATTCTTATAGATGTAGCAATATGGATGCGTTCTCGAAAGATATCTGAAATCTACCACCGATTGGCGTGTCTGGGTTGGTGATTGATGGCTTTAGATCAAGATTAGGGGAAGTGGGCTATTCACCGTGTTGTTCATTTGTAATCTCGGAGACCTGGGGTTACGACTCAAAGCTCGATGAAACAGTACCACTCGCCACAAAAGGAGAAAACTATATGGTGGACCCAGATGATTTTGCCAAAGATGTCAAATCAATGGACTCCAGATTAGAGGTCATGGTCAATGAACTTAGAAAGGCCAATATCCAGACACGTGAGGTAAGAGAATCCATGGAGAGGTTGAGTAGAGACAATGTTTTCATCAAAACCGTTCTCGAAGAAACAAAATATACAAACGAACATATTAAATTCGATCTGAGAGAATTGGTGGCTCCGATTGAAGCGATATTGGCTTGCCTTAAGACGATAAGATTGTTTATTGGTGTCGCCGGGTTGCTTGGAGTGACGCTGCTGGTTAGCCTTTATTTTAGCGAGATATCATCCTGGTTTCTTTCACTCGCGGGATAGCACAAATCATACCAGCGCTAAGTCTCGCGATTATCAGGAAAACTGGCAGTGGCTTTGAAATCCATTGATATTTAACGATCCCATTTGAGACGGCTTTTCTGTGGGCGTGTCAGTTGGGTTATCGATAACATGGATACCTCCGTCTAATTTATTCATAATTTGTTCGCGGGACATACCAGTTCCTTATCTCCAGATTGTTCTTACCGATCCAGGGAACCCGGGTGGACAGATCAATAACTGCACCTTCACCATGTTCGTGAATGCACGCGACTTTATCCCTGGTCGACACTTAGAGAATTGTATCTACATATTTCTATCGGGTAGCAGGTACTTTATACTCCCGCCGTATTGATCGGCTGTGCAATGATAAGCCGCCCTGGCCGCAATCAGGAGAAATTACCGTATGAAAATTGCCATTTCGATTCCATTCCTGTTCGTGCTGACGGTGTGGGCAGCGGCTTGCCTGTGGTATGACGGTCCCGAATCGAGACTCATGGCGGGGACCTTTTCGATTGCCTTCGTCGTGGCGGTGATCGCGCTGCTGATCCTGGTTCGACCTGTTAGACGACTATGGGTGGGTTTCCTGATTCTGTTCGTACTCGTCCAGGCCTGGTGGCTCAGCATCGAGCCGAGCAACGATCGCGAATGGCTTGTCGATGTCGCGAGGCCCCCGTCCGTGACTTTCGATGGTGATCTCGTAACAATCGAAAATATACGCAACTTCCATTACCGCAGCGAAACCGACTTCGACGAAAACTGGGAAACACGGACCTACGATCTGTCGCAGCTTCAGGGCATGGATATCTACCTGTCCTATTGGGGCTCGCCAATGATCGCGCATACGATTATGAGCTGGGATTTCGCCGACGGCCAGCATCTGGCGGTCTCTATCGAAACTCGTAAAGAGGTCGGCGAAGAATACTCCGCTATTCTCGGCTTCTTCCGGCAATTCGAACTCTACTATGTCGTGTCCGACGAACGGGACGTGATTGGCGTGCGCACAAATCATCGTGGCGAAGACGTCTACCTGTACCGTCTGAAGACGCCAATCCCCCGGGCTCGTGCGCTGCTGGTCGACTACCTGGAGACCATGAACAAGCTCGTGGACTCGCCGCGCTGGTACAACGCACTGCTGCATAACTGCACTACCGTCATTCAGCAGCACGCGCAAAATGTTGCCGCCCAGAGACCTTTCGACTGGCGCATCATCGTGAATGGATACATCGACGAGCTCGGCTACGAGCGAGGTACGATCAATACGAGCCTGCCCTTCGAAGAGCTCCGTAGAAAAAGCAATATCACCGAGAAGGCCAAGGCCGCGGGGACATCACCCGAATTCTCGCGGCAAATTCGCGACGGGCTTCCCGATCGACCTTCACCGAATTAATTGAGCCCGGGGACCCGTTCTCTCAATCTCTGGCGTTCAAAATTCGGGTACTCGAAGCGGGTGCCTGATTTTCAGTCGTTCAGGGTGGCCCGTAGCGTTTCTTAATGACTTCGGGCCTCCCGCTATCCTTTATCTTCATGACAAAAAGGTCTCCATAGACGGTGGGCGGGGCACCCTCACCGCCAAGAAATGGATAGATTTCGGTCAGGTTCCCACCATTCCCTATCCAGATCACTACTTCTCCCGCATGCTTCGTAAGAATGGTTCTGGAAACCTCGTGCTTACTGCTACCTATAATTTGGACTTCTATGCCGAGATGTTCCGCTAACGGTCTGGCAGTATCCAGGTTACGCTTCAGATCGGGGCTGTATATCGCGGTGATATTCAGGTCGGCTACGGCCTCGACCAGCGCCTGTGCCCGCAGGCGACCCTGGTCGTTAAGTTCTGTGGCCATAGGGTCCCGGTCGGCATGGCGGGTAAGAATGATGGTCGTCGTCGTACCGGGTTTGGAGTGATTGACTATTGCACATCCCGCCACCAGGACAATAAAAGATACGGTTATACAGGATTTCAGTAATCGGCTAATAAATTTCATATCATCTTGTTCCACGGGCGCAACGCGCAGAAACTTGAAGGATCATCAAACACCGGTCTGTTGTGTGGGCAAACTTTAACATGTCCTTGCGCGGATACTGGTATGCTTTCTGCGTGGCGGATAAGGATCATCTCCCCCGGCTGTAGGCGAAACGTTGTGCTATAGCATTTTCATTAAAGCCTGGATATTTTATATGAGTCGATCACTGAAAGCCGCATTACTTTCAGCCTTCGTGTTTCCCGGTAGCGGCCATTTCCTGCTGAAAAAACCTGTCCACGGCAGCCTGTTGGCGGGTGTTTCCATTGTGTGTTTTTGGGCGTTACTGTCCATCGCGCTGGACAAGGCCCGGGAAATAAGCTTCAAACTCCAGAGCGGCGAAATTCCGTTTGATATCAGCAGAATAACCGAAGAGGTATCGAAACAGGTCGCGGCCGGCGCTACTCAGACGGCTGATATAGCCACCTACCTGCTGCTCATCTGCTGGCTACTTGGGATAATTGATTCTTACCGGGTCGGCCGTTTACAGGAAAAGGCCGGCAGTAAGGATGATCAACCACCACAGTAAAACCACCTCCGTTTATTGCTGGATGCCCGCGATGATAACCTGTCGCGAAGAATAACGGTGCTGTATGCAAGCTTGGCTTGCCTGGATCCGTTGGCCCGGCGTTTACAACTTTGCCTGATGAAGCCTTACTACTTACACTAGGGTCGACTCGAAACGACTGCGATCAAAGATGTGGTACGGAAACGGATATACTGTGGGCGGTTTTCACCCGGGATTTGAGGAGATTATTGATGCGAGCTTATGAAATTGTATCCGACGGTGGCGTCGATGCACTTGCGCTTAACGAACGTCGCTCGCCGCAACCGGGTAAAGGCGAAATTCTCATCAGGGTGCGTGCGTCGTCCATCAATTATCGCGATCTTTCAACCATCGAAGATCCGGCCTCGCGCGGTGTCGTTTATCCGCTCATCCCGAACTCTGACGGTGCGGGCGAGGTGATCGCCGTCGGTGACGACGTCGCCCGATTCAAAGTCGGGGACCGGGTCGCCGGATGTTTCTTCCAGAACTGGTCTGACGGACGTATATCTGCAGCAGCCATGGCAAGCGCAATGGGCGGCCCCGTCGATGGCATGCTCGCCGAAGAAGCACTGCTGAAGGAAGCCGGCACGGTGCATATTCCTGCCCACCTGTCCTTCGAAGAAGCAGCGACACTACCCTGTGCCGCGTTGACGGCCTGGAACTGCCTGCTCGAACAAGGTGGTCTGAAAGCGGGCAATACGGCCCTGTTTCTTGGCACCGGTGGCGCTTCGATCATCGGCTTGCAGATTGCAAAAATGGTTGGCGCACGCGCAATAATCACCTCGTCCAGCGACGCCAAACTGGCACGCGCCAGGGATCTTGGCGCGGATGAACTGATCAATTATCGCCAGACCCCTGACTGGGAAGCACAGGTGCTCAAAAAAACCGATGGTGTCGGGGTCGATGTGACCATCGAGACCGGTGGCGGCGGCACCCTGGAAAAAACCATCGAAGCCACCCGTATCGGCGGCACCATCAGTCTGATTGGAGTGCTTACGGGCGGCACCATCAACCCCATCGCGGTGATGCGCAAGTCGATTCGCCTGCAGGGCGTCTATGTCGGCAACCGGCGCATGTTCGAAGACATGAACGCGGCGTTTTCCGTGAATCAGGTACACCCGGTGGTTGACCAGGTGTTTGATTTTGAAGAGGCGCGCGCCGCCTACCACGCGATGCGTGCCGCCGGACATTTCGGCAAGCTGGTAGTGAGAATATAAATGAACCCGTTAAAAACCCCCCTGGATGAAGCGGAAATCCTGCAGGCGGTAAGCGTCGTCAAACGTGATGCAGGTCTGCATGAAAGCGCCTGGTTCGAAACCATCAGCCTCGATGAATCAGACCGGTTTCCCGATAAACGCAGTGTCTACGTATGTTGTTACGAACCCGCCAGCAATCGCACTCTAAGCGGGCTGGTTCTGCTCGATAGTGATGAACTGCATGACTGGCAGCACGTCGAGGGTATGCAGGCGCGCATTGTTCCGGACGAATTTCTGATGGCCTGTGAACTGGCGCGTAACGACGAGAGGTTTCTTGCGGCCCTGCGTAAACGCGGTCTGGAAGACGCCTCGAAGGTTCTGATCGAAAGCTGGTCGGGCGGAAATTTCGGTAACCCGGAAGAGCAGAATCGGCGCATCGCCTATGGTCACTGCTGGTTGCAGAACGATGCCGGCGATAACCCTTATGCGCGACCGATAGCCAACCTGCACCCGGTATTCGACCTCGGTAGCCGCGAGATAATTCGCATCGATGATTTCGGTGTGGTGCCGATTCCGCCGGATGGCGGACCGATTAGGCGCCGGCAGCAACGCGACGATTTAACGGAGATCTCGATTACCCAGCCGGAGGGCCCAAGTTTCGAAGTCGATGGCTTTCATGTCAAATGGCATGACTGGGAACTGCAGGTTGGCTTCGCACAACGCGACGGGCTGGTACTCTACGATATCGGGATCAATGACAACGGGCGGCTGCGCCCATTGATGAAACGCGCATCGATGGCCGAGATGGTGGTGCCTTATGGTGACCCTCGCGGCGCGAATTTTCGCCGCAACGCGTTCGATACAGGCGAATACGGCATCGGGGTTTCGCTGGACTCGCTGGCGCTGGGCTGCGATTGCCTCGGACACATACATTACTTCGATATCTGGATCCACGACTGGCAGGGCAACCCGCGCCTGATCAAAAACGCTGTCTGCATGCACGAAGAAGACTACGGCATTTTGTGGAAATACTCGGTGCCCGCGGAACAACAAACCACGGTTACCCGATCACGCAGACTGGTCGTGTCGTCGATTGCGACTATCGGCAACTACGTTTACGGTTTCTTCTGGTATTTTTACCTCGACGGTACCATCGGCATCGAAGTCAAGGCGACCGGTATTCCGTTTCCTTCGGCGCTCGAAAACGGCAAGGCGAGCCCTTACGGCAGGCACATAGGCGACCAGATCGAATCGCATGTGCACCAGCACGTCTTCAGTTTTCGCTTCGACATGGCAGTCGATGGCGAACTAAACTCGGTCAGTGAAATGAACTTCAGCGCCGCCCCCCCGGCAACGACAATCCCTACGGCAATGCCATCCTCACAAAAGAAACCCGCTTTGAAACGGAACAGCAGGCGCAACGCGAAATTGATGCCCGCCAGTCACGCTACTGGCGGGTACTGAATCCGAACGTTAAAAACCGTTACGGTGAACCCGTGGCCTACAAACTGCTGCCTGGCGCGAACAGTTTTCCGCTACAGCAAGTGGATTCCTCGATGGGTCGGCGCGCGGCTTTCATGTATAAACACCTCTGGGTGACCCGTCACTCTGCTGACGAGCTGTATCCTGCCGGCTGGTTTCCGAATCAGCATGCCGGTGGCGACGGCTTGCCGCAATGGACGAAGGCTGATCGTAACATCGACAACACGGATATCGTCGTCTGGCACACGGTTAACTATCATCACTGGCCAAGACCCGAAGACTGGCCGGTTCAGCCGGTGGTTTATGCCGGTTTCCACTGGATGCCGGACGGTTTTTTCGATGAGAACCCAACCATGGATGTACCCAGGAGAGAGTAAAACATCTCACCCGCACTGACCAAAGATGGTCGTGGAAAGCCTGTTAACTGGAATCGTTCCCACAATTATCGTAACGTTGGTTGCTATGGCCTGCGAGGCAAAAACAACCCGTCCAGGGCAGGGTCAGGCAGCGGAATATTTGCCATATCGGTAAGTTACAGCCCGGACTGCCATTATCATTAACCCGGTTAAGGCTTGAGATAATCATGAACAGCAGACCCAACATACTCATCATCCAGGCTGATCAGCTGGCAGCCAAATACCTCGGCGCCTATCAGAACCCGATTGCGAGCACGCCGCATATCGATTCGCTGGCCGCGAATGGCGCCGTCTTCGACTCTGCCTATACCAATTTTCCACTGTGCGCCCCTTCCCGGTTTTCGATGATGTCAGGCCAGTTGGCCTCGACCATCGGCGCCTACGACAACGGTGCGGAATTCACCTCGTCGATTCCCACATTTGCGCATTATCTGCGCAATCTCGACTACCAGACCTGCCTGGTGGGCAAAATGCATTTCGTTGGCGCGGACCAGCTACACGGCTTCGAACAACGACTGACCACCGACATTTACCCGGGAGACTTCGGCTGGACCGGAGACTGGACCGAGGTCCGTCCCCGCTTTGCCAACGATGTCGTTACCTTCACCGACGCCGGTGTTTGCCTGCGCAACGTACAGCTCGAGTATGACGACGAGGTCTGCCATCGCGCGCGGCGTAAAATTTACGACCTTGCACGTGCCGGTGATGAACGCCCGTTTTTGTTGTTCACGTCATTGACGCACCCGCACGATCCATTTCAGTGTCGTCCCGAACACTGGGAGCGCTATCGTCACGACGACATCGATATGCCGGTAGTAAATACCGCACAGGGGGATATGGACCCGTATAGCCTGCGTCTGCTGGCGCAGTACTCGCTGCAGGGAAACCCGCCCACCGAGGAACAGGTGCGCGTGGTACGACACGCCTATTACGGAGCGATCAGTTATGTCGATGATATAGTCGGCGAACTGATCAAGGTGCTGAAAGAAACAGGCCTGTATGACAATACCGTCATCATGCTCACCACGGACCACGGTGAAATGCTCGGCGAGCACGGGCTCTGGTACAAGAAATCCTTCTTCGAAGAAGCCTGCCGGATTCCGCTGATCGTGAGCCATCCACAGATAGCCCGGCGCCGCATCGACGCCAATGTATCGTTGGTCGACCTGCTGCCGACCCTGCTCGAAATCGCCGGCGACTCAGGTCAGGAAAGTCTGTGCGAACCGGTCGCCGGACATAGTCTTTGGGACATGATAACCGGTTCATCAACCTCCCGGGAGCACCCTGTATTCGCTGAAAACCTGGCCGAGGGTGCCACCACTCCGCTGCTGATGGTCAAGCAAAAGCAGATGAAATACATTTACAGTGCAGTCGATCCCGAGCAGTTGTTTGATCTCGAAACAGACCCGCACGAGCAGACCAACCAGGTTGCAAACCCGGACTACCGGGACCTGTACCAGTCGCTGTCGCAACTGGTCCACCAACAATGGGATATAGAGGCCCTGGCCGGGCAAATTATGCTCAGTCAGCGACGACGACTGTTTCTGCGCGAAGCACTTGCGAAAGGCCTACACGCCAACTGGGATTTCACCCCGGCGGATGAACTGGAACAGCATTGCCTGCGTGCGGACAAGGTGTACTCGAAATGGGCCTACCAGGATATCCTCGGCTACCGCGTGCCGCAGAAATGAAGATGCCGGGGCTACGTGAACTTGGCGCAACGCTATCCAGCGGACAAACCACCGCGGTCAGACTGGTCGAACAGGCCCTGGAAAGAGCCCATGAATCACAGTCGGTTTTTACCTCGATCAATCCCGGACTCGCAAGTCTCGCAAAGGCGATCGATCGCGCGCGCGAAAAATCACAGCCACTACCGCCACTCGCCGGCATCCCGATTGCGCTCAAAGACCTGTTCAACATCCGTAATGAATTGACGCTCGCCGGTTCGGTAGTGCGCAAACGCTATGCCCAGCCCGAGGCATCCGATGCCGATGTCGTGTCTCCGCTGCGCGCGGCCGGACTGCTGTTTTTGGGGCGCACCAATATGAGCGAATTTGCGTTCTCGGGAATCGGTAAGAATCCGCACTACGGCACCCCGCTGTCAATCTGGGATCGCGAGACCCGGCGTCTGCCGGGCGGCTCATCATCGGGCAGCGCGGTTGCCGTCGCCGAGGGTATCGTTACCGCCGCGCTCGGTTCGGACACCGCCGGTTCATGCCGTATTCCGGCTGCGTTTAACGGCGTGGTCGGGGTCAAACCCAGTTTCGGTCGCATGTCACTTAACGGCATTTACCCACTGTCACCTACACTCGACGCACCCGGCCCGATCGCGGTCGACGTCGACAGTTGCTTTATTCTTGACCAGTTGATGAGCGCACAGGTTAAACCGGACGATCGCTTACCGACGCTGATGGCGGCCGATACCACGCAGTTGAAACTGGTGATTCCCGCCGCAAGGGTGATGCAAGACCTGGATGACGAGGTGCAGGTTGCATTTGAGGGTGCCGTCGAAGTCTTGCGTAACGCGGGCGCCGATATTCAGCGCACGGCAATGCCGGTACTCGACCACTGCGATGATTTTTTTCGTGAGCGCCCCGTGGTGGTGCAGGAAGTCTGGCTGCATCATCGCGAAATGCTCGAACAGCATCTCGATGAGTATGACCCTTTTGTCGGCCAGCGCATGGCAGCCGGTGCCGGAATAAGTGCGACCGAACAACACAGCAGATACCGCGCAAGGCTTGAGCTGGTGTCAGCCTTCAATCGACAATTCGAGTCCTTGCAAGCCGATGCATTACTCTACCCGAGCGTGGCCTGCATTCCACCGGCGCTTGCCGAAACCGATGACGAGGACAATGCGCGACAGGTAAATCTGCGCTGCCTGCGCAATACGGCAACCGTGAATTACTTCGACGGTTGTGCAATAAGCCTGCCCTGCCAGCAGCCCGGCGAGGCACCGGTTGGGTTGATGCTGTCCGCTTGCAACGGCAGTGATGAAAAACTTTACCGCATCGCTGCTGCGGTCGAGAAAACCCTCCACCCCTGACACCAGCAGATTCAGGCGAACCTGAATGACCTCAGGCAGGCGGCCTGACGTGGCGGAAAATCTTACGCTGTATTATTTGCGCAGCGTAATCGGCGTGTTAGCCCATACCACCACGGTTTCGTCCGTGGTCGAAGGATTGGCGTAGCGATGTCGCCGATGGCTTGCGAAGGAGAAGCTGTCACCGGCCTCGAGCACATGTACCTGCTGGTCTATGGTAAGTTCGAGCCTGCCGGACAAAACCAGCCCGGCTTCCTCTCCATCATGCCCGTAACTGTCATCACCGGTAGAGGCGCCGGGTTCATAGCGTGATATGCCGAGCGCCAGGTCACCATTCAAATTGGCCGATAACAGGTAATCATGCAAACCCAGGTACTCGGTGCCACTCAGTTCCGAATAGGTCAGGTGTCTGCGGTTTTGAAGGCGCACGATAAACTCCCTTTCGGCGGCAGGCCCCGGGGAATCTTCCGGGAAGAACCAGCCTATATGCACCGACAAGGCTTCCGAAATATCCTGCAGCGCCGCGACTGACGGTTTGGTCAGGTTACGTTCGACCTGGCTGAGAAATCCAACTGACTTGCCGGTAGCCAGCGCCAGTTGCTGCAGGGTAATGCCACGCACCTTGCGTAACTGCCTGATTTCGCTACCCAGGTCCGCGAAAACCTGTTGCTCTGATCGTGGCGCGCGGTTATCCATCTACAGTTGCCTGGCTAACTGCAGACCTTCGAGTACGGCCTCTTCAACGGTTCGTGGTGAAACCGCGTCTCCGATCCAGGAAACGCCGATACCTTCGATTTTCTCAACCCAGGCGCACTCGCGATTGGCCTGCGGAGCGTAACAGGTGACTACCGTATCAACCTGTTCGCAGACGATTGCCTTGCCGCCGGTCATATGCTGGAAAAAAGCATCGCCATCGAGCGCGCCGTAATAACGCGCGTAGGGCGTCATCTCGACGCCGAGATCATGTAACACGCCGATCCACTGGTCACGCACGATGGCCTGGATAGACTCCCCGGCAACACTACCGCCTGATAACAGACGTACGTAATGTCCTTCACGTGCCAGTTTTTCGGCTACGCCGAGCCCGGCCCAGTCACAGGACCAGTCCGCGATGACGACATTCTTACCCGCCCGGGCATCGCCCCGAATAACCGACCAGGCGTCGACGATTTCAACATCGCCCATTTCAACATCCGGCAGCCGTGTACTGGCACCGGTTGCGATCACCACATGGTCGGGATCAATGGCGCGCAGATCGGTATCATCGAGTAGCGAATTACACTGGATTGTGACCCCGGCCCGCTCCAGTTCGCGCTGCAGATTGGTGGTGACACCACCGAACTCGGCACGGCCGGGTAATGCCTCGGCCAGATTAACCTGGCCACCGAGACGGGAATCTTTCTCATGCAGCTCGACCCGGTGGCCGCGTTCGGCTGCGACCACGGCAGCCTTCATTCCGGCCGGGCCGCCGCCGATAACGAGTACTTTCCTGGTTTGCGTGGCGGCTTGCAGCTCACCCATACTATGCTCGCGGCCACTTAACGGGTTTTGAATACAGGACACCGGGAAGTGCGCCAGACGATGCCCGACACAGGCCTGGTTACAACCGACGCAGGCGCGAATATCGTCGGCTCGGCCAGCGGCCATTTTATTAACAAATTCCGCATCGGCGATCAGCGCCCGGGCCAGACCAACCATATCGGCCTTACCCTGATCGATAACTTCAGCAGCTAATTGCGGCTGATTGATGCGACCGGCTACGAGCACCGGTTTGCTGACCGCCCGCTTCAATTGGGCCGCATCGTCGGCAACAAAACCGGGGGCAATCGCCATCGGTGGAAAAACGTGAATCCAGCCATCGGGGGCGGATGACGAGCCGGCAATCACGCTGAAATAATCGACCTGTCCATCCTTATCGAGCACCCGGCAAATCTCTGTCATCTCCGCCGCCGAAAGTCCCTTTTCGGTTTTTTCATCGAGAGTTACACGCACGCCCAGGGTTTTATCGAAACCGATTCGGGCTCGACTACGTTTAATTATCTCGCGCAGGAAGCGCATCCGGTTTTCCAGGCTGCCACCGAATTCATCTTCGCGTCGATTGGTTTCGGGATTCAGAAACTGTGCAATCAGATAACCCATACTGGCCAGAATCTCGACCCCGTCGAGGTCGGCATCGGCCAGTCGCCCGGCAGCGTCTGCGTAGCTTTCGATCAACTCCCAGACCATATCCTGCGGCATCGGTACCGGCACCACGCGATAGCGTTCATCGGGCACTCGGATGCCGAGTAACTCAGCGGCCTTGAGCCGTCATGACTCAACCTGACGGCTCGACCGGCATGAAACAGTTGACCGAATACCGGGGTTCCCTCATCGCGGCAGCGCCGGCCTAGCTGGTTCAGTCCCTCGATAACGCGGTCGCTACCAGCATATAGAAACGCATCTTCGAAGCCGTAGCTGGGGTGCACGGTCATACTTTCCATGATGATCAATCCAACACCGCCACGCGCGCGCGCCAGATGGTAGGCAATCAGATCCTCACTGACCACACCCTGATGACCCAGCGTGGTACCGTGCGGTGGATTGAAAATCCGATTGCGTATCCGTGTTGGTCCGAGCTCGAAGGGTTGCAATAATTGCTCGTACATAACGCTGGCCTGACGTCGAAACAACTTGAAAAAATGAAAAAATAACATTAAATTTTCATTTTCGCAAAATCGTCGCTCTGGAATTTCACGAAAATGATCCGACTCAGCGCAGCCCAACGACAGGTGCAGGCCGATTTTCTTCAACAGGCACTGGACGGACGCCTCGAAAAGCCGGTCGCCGAGGGCTCCGGACTGCCCAACCTGGCCTACACCTGCGCTGACTTTTATCAGCTGGAGCAACAAACCGTTTTTCGTAACAACTGGGTGTTTGCCGGTTTCCGGCACCAGTTTGTCGCCACTGGCGATATGCAACCGGTTACGATCGCCGGGCAACCCATCGTGCTGGTGAAGACAGAAGACGGCGTTATCCGCGCCTTTCACAACGTCTGTCGTCACCGCGGCGCCAGGCTGGTAAACGAGCCTCGCAACTGCAAAAAGTTTATCTGTCCAAACCATTCATGGAGCTACAGCCTGTCGGGCAAACTAATCGCGAGACCCCATTTTCACGGCGGTGGTCGACACGATGTCGACCATTCCGATTACCATCGCGCCGACCTGGTCGAGGTTCGTTGTGTCACCTGGCACGACTGGATTTTTATCGATATCAGTGGTGAGGCCGACTCATTTAGCAGCTGCATCGAACCTATAGCCGAAGTCATCGAGGCTTACGATTTCAGTGCGCTGCGCTATTATGAATCGCTGGAATTCGAAATCGATGCCAACTGGAAGCTGGCAATTGAAAATTTCATCGAACCCTATCATGTATTTTCCTGCCACCCGTGGCTAAACAGTTTTGTCGGTTTGGAGGAACGCCAGGCCCCGACTTTCAAGGATAAGGTCCTCAGCTGCGGCTACCAGTTCCAGCAAACCGATCCGGCGCGTGGCGGGGAGTTACCCTGGTTTCCGAACCTGCCCGGCGATAAACATAACCGTGGCGACTGGTTCGTGCTGTTCCCCAACTTCGGTTTCGAGATATTTCCCGACCAGGTAGACGTATTTATTGCCTGGCCGCAGGGCCCGGCTAAATGCCGTGAAACAATCGCGCTGTATTTTATCGGTGACGGTGCCAGCGCCGATAAATACAGCGCGGCGCGCAGCCATGTAACGCAGAACTGGAACGATCTCAACCACGAGGACATCGGTATTATCGAGCGCATGCAACAGGGTCGTGCTTCCGAGGGGCTTGACGGGGGTGTACTGTCACCCTACTGGGATCCGGTATTGCGACACTTTGCAGTTTTGACGACCGAGGCAATCGACGCCGGCTCAGTTTCCGGGAGTTGACGCAAATCAATACATGTTGTTTCGAGAGCGCTAATCTAGGCGCAATAATTAGTTCCAATATGTGCGATGCCCTGCCCGCCCTTAATAAAAGATGACCTGATCAACCGCTACGACAAACCAGGTCCGCATTACAGCTCTTATCCCCCGGTAACAGAATTCCACGATCGAATCTCGGAATCCGACTATCGCGACTGGGCCAGGATTAGCAACGAAGAGCCGATTCCCAAGCCTTTATCACTTTATTTCCACATTCCGTTTTGCAGTCCGATTTGCCACTACTGCGGCGGTAACAAGATGGTCGCGGCTAACAGCGAACGCGTGGAATCCTACCTGCAGGATCTTGAGCGGGAAATCGAAATCCAGTCGAGCCTGTTTGACCTGGATCGTGAAGTGCGACAGTTACATTGGGGTGGAGGTACACCGGGGTTTCTGAGTCATCGGCAGTCGCAACAGCTGATGGAAAAGATTGCCCGGCATTTCAAGCTCAAAGATGACGGCGCCAGCGACTATTCGATTGAAATCATCCCCCGCCTGATGGCAAAGGATGGCATCGCCCATCTACGCAAGCTTGGTTTCACCCGCATCAGCATGGGTCCACAGGATCTTGACGAGGAGGCACGGCGAGAGACAAATCCCGCCCAGAGTCTGGAAACGACCTCTGCGGTAATCCATGACGCGCGACGCTTTGGTTTTCGCTCGATCAACCTCGACCTGGTATACGGTTTGCCGCACCAGACTGCGGAAAGTTTCGCCAGGACTCTCGCTACCGTCATCGACCTCGGCCCCGATCGCATCACCATGCACGACTACGCCCATCTGCCGCACAGATTGCCCGCGCAATGCCGCAGCAAGCCTGATAACTTGCCCGATGCCAACCAGGCAGCTGCCGTTTTGCAAGCTGCTATCGATAAACTTCTTGACGCCGGTTACGAGTACATCGGTATGAACCAGTTTGTCAGGCCCGAAGACGAACTCGCAGTTGCCAGGCGGGAAGGTAGTCTGCAACGGAACTTCCACGGGCATTCTGCCCTCGGGCACTATGATTCGGTCGGTTTCGGTATTTCCGCGATTAGTAACGTCGGCGACAATTTCAGCCAGAACACCACCGACCTCGATAGCTACCACGACATTCTGCAAAATCAGGCGCTACCGGTAGCAAGAGGCTTTCATAGCGAGCTGGATGACCTCCTGCGGGGTGAAATAATCCACGACCTGTCCTGTCATTTCAGGCTTGATTTGCGCCGAGCCGCGAAGAGATGGGGTATCGATTTTCCGCATTACTTCGAGAATGAACTGCGCAGACTGGGTGATATGGAAGAAGACGGCCTGGTCGAGCTGGGAGAAGGCGAAATTGTCATCAGTGAAACCGGTCGCCTGCTGGAGCGTAATATCTGCATGGTCTTTGATAGCTACCAGCAGAATTAGAAAGTCATCGGGTTAGCAGGCAAAACTATTTAGCGGCCAGATTGATCTACTTGATCCAGATCAATTACCGCGGAGCATCAGCAGCATAGTATTCGCTTTGACTCCTACTCTTAAATACAACTAGAGTATTTTAGCCGGCACCTCCCCGCCGGCTATTTTTTTGCCTGTCGACAATCCTGTCTTCGTCCATCAGGATTCGATGCGCGGGGCCCTCGAGATCTTCATACTGACCATCACGCACCGCCCATAGAAAAATCCATACGATTAATCCGAGCAGAACTATCGAGACGGGTATTAGCAGATAGATAATTTCCATTAACGAGTCAACCTCAATGCATTAAGCACCACCAACAGGGAGCTTATCGACATACCGATCGCGGCAAGCCATGGCGCTACCAGACCCATTGCGGCAGCCGGGATCGCGCCGAAATTATACATCAATGCCCAGATCATGTTCTGCTTGATAACCCGTTGCGTGCGTCGGGCAATCGTGAATACCTGCGCTACTGCCGGCAGCTGGTTGGCAAGCAACACGATATCGGCACTGGTTTTGGCGAGCGCGCTGGCGCTACCCATTGCGATCGATACGTTCGCACTGGACAATACCGGAGCATCATTGACACCGTCTCCAACCATCAACACCGACGCATTTGCAGCCTGTAATTCCTGTACCGCAGTCATTCTCTGCTGCGGAGACATCTGCGCGCGGTAATCTTCGATGCCGGTCAGCTCCGCCACCCGCCGCGCGGCCGCACTATGGTCACCCGTCATCAGCAACACCGTCTTACCCATGCGTTGCAATGTTTCAACCACGGCGCCGGCGTCTTCGCGTACTTCATCGACAAAGGTGAACATCGCCATCACAGTATCGTCGCTGGCAAGGATTACCGCGGTTACCGTATCCCCGGCAATCTGTTCGAGCCAGGACACGGGAATCCCGGCGGCGGTCTGACTGGCGATGAACTCGGCGTTACCAATCAGGTAAACCTGGCCCTCGATGCTCGCGCGCATGCCGCCGCCGGCGGTACTGGATACCTGGCTGACTCCTTCGCTACTGACAGGGTCTGCCGCGCTGCGCAAGGCCTTTGCCAGTGGATGTTCAGAATACTGTTCCAGCCTCGCGGCAAGCTGCAGACAATGCTCGCGTTCAAACCCGGGGTGACATAAAACCTGCTTGAGCATTGGCCTGCCCTGCGTAAGAGTGCCGGTTTTATCGAACACCACATGAGTGATCTGATTCAGTTTTTCCAGCGCCACGCCGTGTTTCACCAGCATCCCGAGAGTTTGCATTTTGCCAAGCGTCGCGCTGATGGCCGTCGGCGTCGCGAGCGACAAGGCACAGGGACAACTGACAATCAATACCGCCAGCGCTATTTCAAACCAACGCTGGTAATCGTAGATCAGCCAGAATACGGCCACCGCGACGACAATCAACAGCACAATGCCGATGAAATATGCCGCGACCCGGTCGGCCAGACGTGCCAATGGCGGTTTATCGGCCTGGGCACGTTCAATGGTGCGCTGTATTTCCGCCATCACGGTATCAGCTCCAACCGCCCTTACCTCCATCTGTAACGGGTTGGTTACATTGACGCTGCCGCCCAGCAGGCGATCCCCCGGTTGCTTCTCCAGCGGAATACTTTCACCATTCAACATTGATTCGTCAAAGGCTGAAAACCCCTCGATAATCTCACCGTCGGCAGGCACCGTCTCTCCCGGTCGGATCAGAACCCGGTCACCGATAGCCAGGGCCGCGGCAGGCACCATCTCTTCGGCGCCACCCTCAGCGCGTAACCGGGTTGTTATAATTGGCATCGATTGCACCAGCTGCTCAACCGTCGCCGCACAGCGCTGGCGGGCCATACTCTCGAAATAGCGGCTTGCCGACAGAAAGAACACGAACATGACCACCGAATCGAAGTAAACCTCGCCATGACCGCTTATCGTGGCCACCGCACTGCTGGCAAAGGCAATGCCGAGTGCAAGCGACACCGGCACGTCCATACCTGCCCGCCGCTGCCTGAGATCACGCCACGCAGACTTGAAAAACGGTGTCGCCGAGTAGAACAGGACCGGCAGGGTCAGGGCCAGGTTAAGCCAGCGGAAAAGCTGCTGGAAATTGTACTCCATGCCTGACCAGGCACCGGCATAGAGGCTGATCGACAACATCATGACCTGCATACCGAACAGACCGGCAACGGCGAGACGGCGCTGCTGCTGGCTGCGTTGCAGACGATGCATTTCCTGTTGTTGATCGGGATTATAAGGCAGCGCGCGATAACCGATTTTCTGAATGGCCTGCAAAATTTCACTAAGCCTGATTCGGGTATTGTCCCAACGCACCAACGCCCGCTGCGTCGCATAGTTCACCCGCACCTGTTCGACCCCGGGCAGGCCGGCAATATATTGTTCGTTCAACCAGATGCATGCGGCACAGGTTATGCCTTCCAGCATCAGGCTGGCTTCGCGCAGGTCACCGCCGGGGGAGCGTATGAACTGGTTCTGTATCTCCGGCACATCGTAGATTTCGCTATCACGCAAAAACTCCGGCAAGAGATCGGATGCGGTTGGCGAGACTTCGGTCCTGACCCGATAGAAATTTTCATGCCCGGCAGCAACGATGGCCTCGGCAACCGCCTGGCAGCCATAACAGCACATGGGCCGATTGACGTCATCGATGAGAACTCCAAGGTCAAGCTCTTCGGGCACCGGCAAACCACAATGGAAACAGCTGTTTACAGCAGACTGCATACGCTCTGCGCCGATTTTTTCGGAGTCCCGGGAGCCCATCGATTCATTAACTGCCAACCCCATTTTTTTGCCTGGCCTGCCCGGTGAGTGATCCGGATTGTTCAATTGCGCGCAAGATACAACTTCAATATGATACATGCTTGATCTACATCAATAACGCGTCGACAACTTTATTAATGATCCACGCTAACTAATAACAAGATTCATCACTATGTTTATACAGCACATTGTTGGACTGTTCACTGATCCAATGCGTCAGTGGGAGAAAATTCGCGAACAGCACACCAGTGCAGAAGGCGGATCGGTGGCGCATATTTTCCTGCTCGCCGCGATACCGGCAGTATCCGGTTACATCGGCACAACACAGGTAGGCTGGCGTATCGGGGTGGGCGAACCCATTCGAATCACCGGTGACTCCGCTTTCGCAATCGCGATTATCTACTACCTGGCGCTGCTGGTTGGCATATTTTCGATTGGCTGGGTCATTCATCTGCTGGGCAAGGCCTATGAAGTGCAGAAGCCACTTCCGCTTTGTATCGCACTCGCGGCCTACGCTGCAACCCCGCTATTTCTGATCGGCCTGATGCAGGTTTACCCGGTGCTATGGCTCAACATGCTACTCGGTCTGCCCGCGCTCGCCTACACCGTTTACCTGTTGTACTCGGGATTACCGATCATGATGGAGATTCCACCGGAAAAAGGCTTCCTGTATTCCTCCGCGGTACTCGCCGTGGGCCTGATCGCCCTGGTTTCGCTGCTGGCGATGACTGCCCTGCTGTGGGGTATGGGGCTGCAACCGGTTTTCACCAGTTAATCACTGAAACTTTTAGATTCACTCGTTTGATGCGTATCAGACATCGAGGAAGCACTAGATGACTAACAATGACACCTACAATTATAAAGTAGTTCGACAGTTTTCGATCATGACAATCGTATGGGGTATTGTCGGCATGCTGGTCGGCGTAATAATCGCCGCACAGCTGGCCTGGCCAGCGCTCAATTTCGATATCCCGTGGTTGACCTTCGGTCGCCTGCGCCCGCTGCATACCAACGCGGTCATCTTTGCATTCGGGGGTTGCGCACTGTTTGCGACCTCCTACTACGTGGTGCAGCATACCTGCCACGCCAGGCTCGCGTTTCCGGCACTGGCCGCGTTTACCTTCTGGGGTTGGCAGCTGGTCATCGTGCTGGCCGCGATCACACTGCCGCTGGGCATCACCACGAGCAAGGAATACGCCGAGCTGGAGTGGCCGATCGACATTCTGATCACGCTGGTCTGGGTGAGTTACGCGCTGGTGTTTTTCACCACCATCATCAAGCGCAAGATTCCACATATCTACGTCGCCAACTGGTTCTTCGGCGCCTTCATCGTCACCGTCGCGGTGCTGCACCTGTTCAATAGCGCGGCGCTGCCGGTGAGCTTTCTGAAATCCTACTCGGCCTACGCCGGGGTGCAGGATGCGATGGTGCAATGGTGGTACGGCCATAACGCGGTCGGCTTCTTCCTTACCGCAGGCTTCCTCGGCATCATGTATTACTTTGTACCGAAACAGGCGGGGCGGCAGGTGTATTCGTACCGCCTCTCGGTGGTGCACTTCTGGGCACTGGTCTTCACCTACATCTGGGCCGGTCCGCACCATTTGCACTACACCGCGCTGCCCGACTGGGCCCAGTCACTCGGCTTGGTTATGTCGCTGATCCTGCTGGCACCCTCCTGGGGCGGCATGATCAACGGCATCATGACCCTGTCCGGCGCCTGGCATAAACTGCGCACCGACCCGGTACTGCGGTTGCTGATCGTATCGATCTCGTTCTACGGCATGTCGACTTTCGAAGGCCCGATGATGTCGATCAAGACGGTTAACGCATTATCGCACTATACCGACTGGACCATCGGCCACGTGCATTCCGGCGCGCTCGGCTGGGTTGCGCTGGTATCGATGGGCGCGATGTACTACCTGATTCCACGCCTGTTCGGTCGCGAGCTCTACAGCCTGAAGCTGGTCGAGGTGCACTTCTGGACCGCCACCATCGGCATCGTTCTGTACATCGCTTCGATGTGGGTCGCGGGCATCATGCAGGTCCTGATGTGGCGCGCGGTCAACGCCGACGGCACGCTGACCTACAGCTTCGTCGAATCGGTACAGGCGATGCACCCGTACTACATCGTGCGCACTCTCGGCGGGGCTTTCTTCCTGCTTGGCGCCCTGGTGATGGCATACAACCTGTGGGTCACCATCGCCAACGCCAAACCCGTCGAAGTTGAGATTCCCGAACCGGCAAGCGCCCATTAAGTAAAAAACGAGATAACACTATGGCTTCAGCACACGATAAAGTTGAAAAGAACATTGGCCTGATGATTATTCTTATCATCGCGGTGATATCGGTCGGCGGTCTGGTGCAGATCATCCCGCTGTTCTTCCAGGATTCACTAACCGAACCGGTGGCCGGTCTCAAGCCCTATTCCCCGTTGCGGCTCGAGGGACGGGATATTTACGTTCGCGAGGGTTGCTACGTTTGCCATTCGCAGATGATTCGTCCGTTCCGCGCCGAAACCGAGCGTTACGGTCACTACTCGGTCGCCGGTGAGTATATTTACGATCGCCCGTTCCAGTGGGGCTCGAAACGCACCGGACCCGACCTGCACCGCGTCGGCGGCCGCTACAGCGACGAATGGCATCGTGTCCACCTGATCAATCCACGCGACGTCGTGCCCGAATCCTTTATTCCCGGCTATCCCTGGCTGCAGGAAAACATGCTCGACGGCGGCGATATCCAGGCCAAGATGCAAACCCTGCGCACGCTCGGGGTTCCCTATACCGACGCCGAAATCGAAGCAGCACCGCAAACGCTCGAAGGCAAGACCGAGATGGATGCCATGATCGCCTACCTGCAGGGACTAGGCATCCACGTCAAGTTAAGGAGATAGGCATGTCGATTACCTTTTTGCAGTCGATCTGGACCATCGTCGTGATGATCACGTTTCTCGGCATCGTGGTATGGGCTTTCAGCAGCAAGCGCAAAGCCGCCTTTGACGAAGCAGCGCGTTTGCCATTCGAAGAAGATCCGAATATCGACAACAACAAAACCGCCTCGGAGTAGATTAATGGCTGATTTTAATAGCGAATTCTGGCACTGGTATATAGCAGTCCTTACCATCCTCAGTATTCTCGCCTGCGTCTGGCTGATTCGCTGGATGACATCGGGTTTCGAGAAGACCGATGAAGTCGAAAGCACCGGCCACGTCTGGGACGGCGACCTCTCCGAGCTCAACAACCCGTTGCCGCGCTGGTGGCTGGGGCTGTTTTACATCACCCTTGCCTTCGGTGGCTTTTACCTGTTGCTGTATCCCGGCCTCGGCAGTTTCGAAGGTTTCCTGAAATGGACCTCGAAGGGACAGTACGAAGAGGAAGTGACCACCATGGAAGCCGAGGTTGGCCCGCTGTTCGCGAAATATCAGCAAACCCCGATCCTCGACCTGATCAAGGACCCCGATGCACTCAAGGTGGGCGAAAGGCTCTACCTGAACTACTATTCGACCTGTCACGGCTCGGATGCGCGTGGCGCGCGTGGCTATCCAAACCTTCGCGATGGCAGCTGGCTTTGGGGTGGCGACCCGGAAAATATCAAGACCACCATTCTTAACGGTCGCATCGCGGCAATGCCTTCCTGGGAAGCCGCTCTAGGCGGCCAGAGCGGAGTTGACGAAGTCACCCAGTACATCTTGAAGCTTTCGAACCGCGCGACCATCGCCGAACTCGCGGATAAGGGCAAGGCAAAATACGATATTTTCTGCGTCGCCTGCCACGGCCCCGAGGGCAAAGGCAATATCGCGATGGGCGCGCCCAACCTGACGGACGACATCTGGCTCTATGGTGGCTCTATCACGCGTATCTCGGAATCGCTTATCAAGGGTCGCAACGGGCAAATGCCCGCCTTCAGTGAGTTCCTCGGCGAAGCCAAGGTGCATCTGCTCGCGGCCTATGTCTACGGATTGTCGCAAGAAAACTGATGGCGTCTCCGTTACCGGAAAAGATCCCGCGTATTCAGCAGGCAATCTCGGTACTCTGGCCATCGTTCGCGGTCGCGATCGTCGCCACCGGGCTTTTTTTCTCGGCATTTCATCCAAAGGACCTGGTTCCGTTCAACCTCGACATCGACGTTAGCCCACTGGCGGCCTACAGCATCGGTTTTTTCCTGTTCTGGTTACTCGGCATACTGTCCAGCTACGGCACAATGTATTTCGTCATCTCTAACTGCCAGGTCCTCAACAAACAGCAAGACCAGTTTACGAAGTAACCAGAACAACCAATGCAGTCGCAAAATACCAATACCGCGGAACATGAGCTTTACGCTGTGCATAAGAAAATCTATCCGCGGGAAGTCAGCGGCTACTTCACGCGCCTGCGTATGCTTTCGGTTGTCGTGCTGCTCGGTATTTACTACCTGATGCCTTTCATCCAGTGGGACGGCCGCCAGGCCCTGTTGTTCGATCTGCCGGCGCGCAAGTTTTACATCTTTGGTTTGACGCTATGGCCGCAGGATTTCATTTACCTCGCTGCGCTGTTAATAATGGCCGGGCTATCGCTGTTCTTTTTCACCGCACTGCTGGGGCGCGTCTGGTGCGGTTATGCCTGCCCGCAAACCGTCTGGACCGAGGCTTACCTGTGGATGGAACGCAAGATAGAGGGTAATCGCGGGCGCCGCATGAAACTCGACAAGGCGCCGACTTCTGCGTCCAAGATTCGCACCAAGGCGCTCAAGCACACCGTCTGGATCGCGTTCTCGCTATGGACCGGATTTACCTTTGTCGGCTATTTCACACCCATTAACGAGCTTGGCAGCAGGCTTATCAGCGTCGACCTGGGTCCCTGGGAAACCTTCTGGATCCTGTTTTACAGCTTCGCGACCTATGGCAATGCCGGCTTCATGCGTGAACAGGTATGCAAGTACATGTGCCCCTATGCGCGCTTCCAGAGCGCGATGTTCGACTCGGATACCTTGATCGTCGCCTACCACCCGGAACGCGGCGAACCCCGTGGTTCCCGGAGACGCGGCACTGACTTCGAAGCGCAGGGACCCGGTGCCTGCATCGACTGCAATTTATGCGTGCAGGTATGTCCTACCGGTATCGATATCCGTGACGGCCTGCAATACGAATGTATCGCCTGTTCGGCCTGTATCGATGCCTGCGACGAGACCATGGACAAAATGTCTTACCCGCGAGGCTTGATAAAATATACCACTGAAAACGCAGCCGAGGGCAAGGGTCAACATATTCTGCGCCCACGAGTGATGGTTTACGCCACTATTTTACTGGTGCTATTCGGCCTGCTGGTGAGCAACCTGGTCCAGCGCATACCGCTGGAGCTCGATGTCATCCGCGACCGTAATACCCTTTACCGCGAAACCCGGGACGGCCTGATTGAAAACGTTTACACGCTTAAAATTCTCAATATGGATTCGCAGGCGCACCGGTATATACTGTCTGCGGACGGCATCGAGGGTATGAAATTATTGCTCGACGAACCGGAAATAGAGGTCGAGGCAGGCACAGTCCTCGAGTTAATCGCGCGTCTCCAGGCGGACGAGTACAATATGGAGGAGCGCAGCGTAACGGTCGTGTTCCAGTTACAGGCAATCGAAGCCAACCATTTAACCACCACTGAAGAAGCACGCTTCGTTGGACCGGGGAAAAACTGATGAATACGATTCAAGGCGAACCCAGGAACTGGAAACAGGAACCCATGGTCTGGCTGCTGATTGCGATTCCACTCTCAGCCGTCATCATGGGCGTAGTCATTATCACGCTCGCAATCAATTCTTACTCGGGACTGGTGGTTGACGATTATTACAAGAAAGGCAAGCAAATCAACCGTGTTATTGCACGCGACAAGTTTGCCTATGAACTGGGACTGGCTGCCGGCATCAGGTTCGTTAACGATGGTACGGTCGAGGTGCACTTCAATCCCGAGGTCCAGTTTGTACCGGGAGACCGTATTGAGTTAAGCCTGATTCACGCGACTAAACCGGGACTCGATCAAACCCTGTTGCTTGACAAGATCGATAATTACCTGCTGACTGGCAAACTTGACCTGCACGGGGAGGGTCGCTGGAACCTGTACCTGCAAACCCCCGACTGGCGACTGACAGGGTCGCTACAACACCCAAAAAATGCTGCTGCGCAATTGCTGCCTAATTATACTCCCGACTAAAAGCGATACCCATGGATCTTAGCTTTGGCGCCGCGATCATCATAGGTTTGCTGGGTTCCAGTCATTGCATTGGCATGTGCGGTGGAATCGTTGCCGCCCTCAACATGGGAGTCGCCGATGGCCCAACCGGCAGGCCCAGATCATTATTCATCTATCAACTCAGCTATAACGCTGGTCGAATCTGCAGCTACCTGCTAGTGGGATTACTGGCGGGTTCTTTAGGCGCCGGTCTGGCGCAACTCGGTATCAGCCCGCTTGCTGGAAAACTGGTGGCGGCCGCATTTATGATCGCGCTGGGACTTTACCTTGCCAACTGGTGGCGGGGGCTGGTAGTGCTGGAAAAACTGGGGCATAAGCTATGGCGCCACATCCAGCCGTTAGGCAAGCGCCTGTTCCCTATTCGAAATCCGCTACAGGCGTACTTGCTTGGAATGCTCTGGGGGTGGCTGCCCTGTGGCCTGGTTTACGCAGTAGTCGCCTGGTCACTGACTACCAACAACGCCTACGACGGGGCGATGCTGATGCTGGGTTTCGGGCTTGGCACCCTGCCCGCGATGTTGATCGCGGGCAGGATATTCAACTTTTTCAAAGACTGGGTCAAATCGCCAATGGTCAGGACATCAGCAGGAGTGATTATAATTGCGTTCGGACTTTACAACGGTTTTTCCGGCTTGATATCACAACATCACCACCATCAGACCGATTTAAGTTCGACAGTCTCGTTGCAATCGGTCGCCGCATTGGCCCGGGTGCCGGCAATCTTGCGCAGCGTATCGTGATCCAGAATTTCAACTTCCCGTCGATTGACCTGCAGTACCCCGCACTCCTGAAAACGTGTCAGGGTCCGGCTCACGGTTTCGACCGCGAGTCCAAGGTAACAGCCGATATCCTGGCGAGACATGGACAACAGGAATGCCGAGGCTGAATAACCGCGTGACCGGTAACGACAGGCCAGGTCCTCGAGGAAACTGGCTATCCGGCCGTCGGCGTCCTTGCGTGCCAGCATTAACACCAGGTTATGGTCCCGCTGCATCTGTTCAGCCGTAATCTTGAGTAGATTTGCGCCCTGCGCCTTATCGGCCAGGTAAGCATGTTGAAAGCGACATAATGAAGTCGTTTCCAGGGTTATCGCTGATGACATACGCTGCTGCGATTCGGTAGTATCCAGCCCGAAGACATCTCCCGGCAGATAAAACCCCAGCACCTGCTCTTCCCCGTCTTCGGTAACCAGGTAACTCTTTATCGAGCCGCTGCGCACCACGAAAAAAGCATCGGATTCCTCGCCCGCCCGAAACACATGCTCGCCCTTACGGTTTATTCGTTTAGACTGACTCAGCTGATGCTGAACCTCTTCACTGTCGAGCAGCTGCAGGCCGAGGCAACCACCGCGGGGTTCACAAATGTTACACTGCTGCACTATGGAATGTGTATTAGCCTGTGTTTGCATGATGACTCCCCTTTCATATTAATCTTGAAACAAGTTTGCACCCCGACTATGTTTTCTGCAATCGGGGTTTTCCTGATGGGCATATAGGGGCATTCCATATAACATTGCCATACCTGTCTAATCGTAAACAGCCTTTACAAGTGATCCAACGCCAACCATTCAACCAGCTATTCCTGATTATGGCCGCAGCCACACTGCTGGTCAGCGCAGTATCGATCGTCAGCCTGTACAACACCGGGATTGAACAGCATCGATTGCGACTGGTTGAAACGGTAAAAAGCCAGGCACGTCTAATCGAAGCAATCGCAAAATTCGATAGCCAATATAGTAATGAAGATCACCCACGGGGATCCTGGGCGGCGACCCTGGACCAGGTTGCCGCTGCCCATCGCCAGTTTGATGGTTTCGGTGAGACCGGGGAATTCACGCTCGCGCGCCGCGAGGGCGAACAAATCGTATTCGTACTGAGCCGTCGGCATACACAATCACAAACCCCACAGCCGATACCGTTCAATGGCGATTGGGCGGAACCTATGCGCCAGGCGCTATCCGGCAGATCGGGGGTCCTGACCGGGCTGGACTATCGCGGCGCCGAGGTACTCGCAGCCTACGAGCCGGTTTCCATACTCGATCTGGGGCTGGTGGCAAAAATCGACACCAGCGAAATCCGCAGACCTTATATCCATGCGGCAATTATCGCGATCAGCGTGGCAATGCTGGTTATTTTTATCGCCAGTCGACTCTTCTTCCACATATCGAGACCAATCGAACAAGCCATTGACGAACAAGCTGAAACCCTGCAGATACTTGCCGAAACTTCACGCGAGGGTATCGTTATTGCCAGTACCACGGGCGTGATTCAGTTTGTAAATCCCGCGATCGAGAAATTATTTGGTTACTCCAGGCGGGAGCTGATCGGCGACTCAGTCAAGCGCCTGATGCCCCGGGAACACAGTCTCATGCACGACGGCTACATGAAAAACTATATGCAAACCGGGGTCGCAAAAATCATCGGCAGTGGACGTCAGCTAACCGCCATGCACAAGGACGGCACGCGCTTTCCGATCTACCTGTCGATCGGCGATATCAACACCCGCCATGCACGCCTGTTTGCCGGGGTGATTATGGATATCAGCGAGCAGCAACAACTGCAGCGCGAAATACTCGAGATTCCGGTGAGCGAGCAACGCCGCATTGGACAGGAACTGCACGATGGTCTCGGGCAACAACTGACTGGACTGGGGTTACTGGCAACCAGCCTGTTAAACAAGGCCAGCAAACCCGAGCATGAACTGGCAACACAGCTTGCCAAAGGCCTGCAGGTGGCTATTTCCCAGGTGCGCGCACTGTCACGTGGCCTGATGCCGGTTGATGTCGATGCCGAGGGACTGCTGCATTCGATCGAAAACCTGGTGACGGAGGTCCGTTCACAGAGTAACGTGTCAATCCTGTTAAACATAAACGATCGAGTACGTGTCTCCGATAGCAGCAGCGCCCTGCACCTGTTTCGTATTGTGCAGGAAGCGCTTAATAATGCGATCAAACATGCCGGCGCGGATCAGATTCTGGTTTCCGTGGACATCGAAGCTGCGCGTGGATGCATCATAATTCACGATAATGGCAACGGCTTCAGACAACAGGCTGACAAATCTGCCGGTCTCGGCTTACGTATTATGCGACATCGCTGTGGATTGATCGATGCCGAGTTAAAAATTGAGTCGTCGCCTGGTAAAGGCACCGAAATAAAATGTTATTTTCCGGTCGAGTGAGTCAGCAAGGCAATATATGACAAAAATACTGATAGTCGATGACCATCCCCTGGTTCGCACCGGGTTTGCGCAACTTATTGGCGATTGCCCGGACCTCGAGGTCTGCGGCGAAGCCGGAGATATGGCCGACGCACTCAAGCAAATCGATGCCTGTGTGCCCGATCTCGCCATTATCGACCTCTCCCTGGCAGGCGGTAGTGGTCTCGACCTGATCCAGCACATCAAATCCCGCGATCACGACATCCTCATGCTGGTCGCCTCGATGCACGATGAAACCCTGTATGCCGAGCGCGTGCTTGCGGCCGGCGCCCGCGGTTACATCAACAAACAGGAAGCCCAGGGGAACATCATCCCGGCCATTCGCCAGGTGTTGAGTGGCAAGGTCTACCTGAGTCAGCACATGACCGATCGACTGCTTAGCGGCATGGTTCACGCCAACAGTGAGAAACGGGATATCGACAGCCTCTCCAATCGCGAGCTGCAGGTGTTCGAACTCGTCGGACAGGGTGTGACAGCGAGCCAGATGGCGGATCAACTCAACCTCAGCGTGAAGACGATAGAAACCCACCAGGCGCATATCAAGAAAAAACTGGGGCTCGGTTCCGCGCACGAGTTAACCCAACGTGCAATTCGATGGATAATGGAACAGGAAAGCTAGTCACGCTGCACCCTGCCAGTTTTTTGATCCCGATCAATATCCCTGACCAGAAAGTGGATATAGTGCCTCTCATCATATCCAAACGCGGAGAAACCAATGAACATGCAAGTATGGAACCCTTTCCAGGAATTCGAAAATCTTCTGGAGCGTTACAACAAAAGCGGTGGTAAAAACCTCAGCAATGATTTGAGTTTTGCCGACTGGTCACCGTCCGTGGATGTTGAAGAAGAGGAAGACAAATATGTGATCAAGGCTGATTTGCCCGGTGTCGACAAGAAGGACATCGACGTCAAACTGGAAAACGGGGTTATCAGCATTCGCGGCGAAAAAAAGACCGAGAAGGAGACAGGTAAAGGCACCAAGCGGCATCGTACCGAGCGTTTCCATGGCACTTTTTCGCGCAGCTTTACGTTGCCCGACGCGGTGATGGAGGACAAGGTTGATGCCTCCTACAAAGATGGCGTACTGTTGCTGACTATCCCCAAGTCAGAGGAAGTCAAGCCGAAGTCGATAGATATCAAGGTCAGTTAATCACCTGGATCGAAGATGGCGGCATACCGTGGTATGTCGCCTTTTTTTATCCTGTAATTTCGGCTACTAACTGGCAATCCAGAAACGTTACCGACGCAGTGAATCCGGCAACAGATAATCAGCGCGGCACGCTGAATCCACTCTCCGGTAAAACCGGCTATTAGCGACACGATCAGGAAAGACCAGGGCGCATGCATTCCCGCGGTGGTGATCACTTTACCAATCAACACATAGATCCCTGCCCCGAGGATATTTCCGAGCCCGTACAGGGTCAGCAGAGGCAGGTAAGGGATCTTTTAAGCGTCAGGCTTTCTGAATTCATTAGATTTGTCGAATTTTGTCTGTAGAATCATATTTGTTAAAGCCGATCGGGCATTGACTCAAATCAATACCGGTAGCAGCAATCTAATTCATTATGAAGCTATCTTCCATCTGGAGAAAAACCATGGAATTCAAGAATATACTTGTTCATCTGGACCACAGCAGTGGTTGTAATAACCGACTCCAAACCGCTTTCGAGCTGGCGCGCGAGTTTGACGCAGGCGTTACTGGATTGTTCGTCGTCCCGGACTATGTCGTGCCATCCTATGTAGAGGCCCAGATCAGCGTTGATGTCATCACCGACGTGACCGAAAAAGCGCTCGCTCGCGCCGCAGAAACCATGGCCACCTACCAGAAACTCGCCGACGACGCCGGGATTTCGATGCAAGGCCAGGTAATGGAGGGACAGGTCATCCCGATCCTGCGCGAGCACAGCAAGTACTCCGATCTGTTGCTGCTGGGTCAGGACCAGCCCGAAGATCCAGACAATGCGAGCTATGGATTGGCCGACTCACTGCTGTTCGAAGGTGCCTGCGCCTGCATGGTGGTGCCGCACAGTGGCAAGCTCAGTACTCCCGGAAAACGCATTCTGCTGACCTGGAACGCCAGCCGGGAGTCTGCGCGCGCGTTACGTGAGGCGATGCCGCTGCTATCGCGTGCAGAAACTGTCGTGGTGCTCTCATCCGAGCCGGACGACGGCGATTCCAGCACAGCCAGTGGCCACCCGCATGCCCGGGAACTTGCCCGATTTCTCGAATCACACGGCATCGAGGCGATTTCGAGTGGTATCAGTGATCCGGATATAAGCGCCAGCGAAGCCATAATCGGACAGGCGGCCGACATGAACGCCGACCTTATTGTGATGGGCGCCTACGGGCATACACGACTGCGTGAAATCATACTTGGCGGGGTGACCCGCGACCTGCTCAAGCAGCCTCCTGTGCCGCTGCTACTGGCGCATTAGCCGGCTGTCGACTGCTGGTTAAAAAAGGAAGCCCCGACGGGGATCTCCGGATTCTCCATTTCAAACGCGATCGATCGAATGCGGCCGGGATCCTTGCCATGCACGATGCGACCGGCATGAACGCTGGGTACCGCACAAGGCACCAGGGGTATCGCGTCGGCCGCGGTCAAAGTTGCAATGTAAAGCGTGCGCGGGTTTTGCGTCCGGTTTTCCGATGAGGCGTGCAGCGCTCGCGTATGCATCAGACATAGACTTCCTGCCGGACCGAGACATTCGACCGCCCTGCTTTCACAGTCCGCAGCCAGGCCGTCGTCGACCGCCCCGGTGAATACACCGTCATGCCATAGCGAATACAGTGGACCACGATGCGAACCGGGAACAACCCGCGCAGGACCGATCTCACTGTCGATATCATCGAGAAACAGCATTGCGGTGATGCAATCGTCGTTACTATGCGGATCGAAGGTAAAGTCCTGGTGCCATTTTACCGTGGTGCCACTGCCGGGTAGCTTGCTGTTCAGCTTGGCGTGATGAAAACGCAGATCCTCACCGAGCAGATCGGCCACGCACTCCAGTAGAGGCCCCTTCGTCAAAAGACCGAGGAAGTCGTCAGAAATTTCCTCGGGCGACGCGATGCGACGCAGCGCCGGCTGCTCTGCACTATGACCGGGTTCGACGTCAAACCGCGGTCGTCCGTCGAGCATTTCACCGAATGGACCAGCGTGATGCCGGGATTGTTCGATCCACTGCTGGTGTTGCTGGCGCAGTGGCTGCAAATCTTCAGCCGACAGGGCCGACCGCATAACAACCACCCCATTTTCCCAGAATTCAGATTTTTGTGATGCATCCAACATGAGCGTACCCCGTTATTAAGATTTTATTCCGTCGGCAATCAGACTGAGAATTTCGAACATCACCGCGGCGGCAAAATGTGCCGTTTGCTTGTTGGGAGAGTCCTTGGTCGGCATCAGGCAGACCACGTCACCACCGATAATGTTCCTGCCCCGTACGCAGCGCAACAACTCCATAACCTCATCGACCTGGAATCCCTGGATACCGCATTCGAGATTGGCGACTCCCGGGCAAACCGTCGGATCCATACAGTCCAGATCAAAGGTAATATAGAGCGGCGTATCGCCGATACGGTCGTTGATCAATTGCATGGTCTTCTGTGGCCCCAGTTCACGGTAGCGCTTGATCGGCACGACCTCGTAACCGAGGTCGGAACTCGTTTTCCACCAGTCGAGCGTGCGTGGATTACCGCGCATACCGATTTGCACGCTGTGCGAAGCATCGATCAGGCCGGAACGTACCAGGTAGGCCGCCCAGTGGGCCGCCGACTTTTTCGCCCCGAGAAAATGCGGAATCTGCTCGAAGGCATCGGTATGCGCGTCGAAATGCAGAAAAGCGGCCTGCTTGCCACCCGTAAGGTTGGCACCTTCTCCCGCGATCGCCTGGATGACGCCGCCGGTAATCGCGTGATCGCCCCCGATCGACACCGGACGCGCACCCGCTCTGTCAATCTCACGGTAAAAATCGGTCATACGTTCGATACAGCGCTCGTTGTCATTGGCTTCCGGCAGGGGAACATCACCCATATCGCCAATACGGCAGCTGTTCCAGGGATCGAGATTGAACTCGGTATGCACCCGATGGGCCAGCGCGGATATATCACGCACTGCGCGTGGACCCAGGTGCTGGTCGCGCTCGGTGGTGCCGTTACCGGTAGAATGCGGCACCCCGACCAGCGCGATATCGAGCTTGCCGGGATCGCGCTCAAGCGGGCATCTGAACAAGGTCGGGATGTCCCACCAGTACAGACTCTCCATCATCATCTTGTCATCGTCGGACAGGTTTACTCCCATATCGAAGCCTCGCTCAGGTTAGTAGGCACGTTTTCTTTCCGCACCCTGGTAAAGAATGTCTGCCCAGTTCTGATTTACTTTACGGCGTTCACCTGAAGCAGTTGAATCCATATCAGCGGTGGGCCGCTTAAGCTCAATAAAATCCGCCTGAGCACAATTTCCGCGCATCGGTAACCAGTAATTTTCACCCAGGGTCTGGCGTGCCCCGGCGGGCATATAAGCCTGCATCGCATATCCAACCCGGCGCTGTTGGCTGCGATTGGGTTGCGACCCATGAATGATCTTCGCGTGATGCAGCGACATCTGGCCCGGTCTTAAAACCAGGTCGACAGCAATTGATTCGTCGACCACTTCAATTTGCTGGCCGCGGGTCAGAATATTGTCCTCGTGGAAGGTTTCCTGATGCGGTCTTATCGGGTCTTTATGACTGCCCGGAATCATGCTCATGCACCCGGTTTCCAGGTTGCTGGGCGTCAATGCCAGCCACGGAGTAACAAACTCGTGCGGTGTAATCCCCATGTAAGTCCCATCCTGATGCCAGCTGACGAAATGGCTGATTTGCGGCTCCTTGATGAACAACACCGAACCCCATAATGAGAACGCGGGGCCGATCAGGTCTTCGACCGCATCCAGAATCAATGGATGATGCACCAGTTCGTCGAGAAACATGAATGACAGGTGCGCATTGTTGCGGTTTTCCGCGTTCAGCTCTGCGGGATACTCGAGCTCGGCCGCCTGCAGCCTTTGTGCGTAATCGAGCGCTTCGTCCTCGGACATGACATCGACCGGCGCAACGAAACCCTGATCGTGGTACTGCTCGATTTGCTGTTTTGAAAGTATCTTTCCCACAGGGTCGTTTCCGCGTGAATTGGGAATCCTGCGATAGTAGCGTAAACTCGCGCCGGGTAAATAGCAGAAATATACACATTTCGACCATGAAACGGCTTCAAAAACAAACCCTGTTCGGCATTCGCGATCAGTTTGGCAGTTATGCCTGGGACGATGCCGAGATTTCAGAACTGGTAGATCCGCAACTCGGCATAATAACCGGCTTTCAGGAGCTGCTCGATCAGCTGGAACTGTTGCGCAAAGTCGATCTCGGATCGATTCCACCGGCAGCCGATATCTCCGTCAAATGAGCTCCCAACCGGCTTTTTCGACTATCGGCGAACTTGCCGACCAGATGCGTCGCGGAGAACTCAGCGCTGCCAGCCTGGTAGAATGCTACGCGGATCGCATTGCGACTCTGAACCAAACCAGCAAGGCGTTCATATCACTCGATATAGATCGCGCCCTTGCCAGGGCTGAAACCCTGACAATAGATTCGACCGATAGTTTACTCAAGGGCATCCCCTACGCCTGCAAGGATTTGTTTGATGTGAAGGGCATCGTGACCAGCGGCGGTTCACGGGTACTGGCAGACAATGTCGCACAACACGACGCCGACGCCATAAACCGTATGAACCAGGCCGGCGCAATCTTCATCGGCAAGAACAATTTGCATGAATTTGCATACGGCGCGACCGGCGAGAATGCACTCTATGGTACGGCGCCGAATCCCTACGATCGATCGCGTCTCGCCGGTGGTTCGAGCAGCGGTTCGGCGGCGGCGCTCGGTTACGGGCTCTGTGCGGCGGCACTCGGTACCGACACGGGCGGATCGGTACGCGCGCCCGCGGCATTATGCGGACTGGTTGGTTTCAAGCCGACCTTCGGCCGCATCAGCACCGAGGGTGTCATACCCTACTCATGGTCCCTCGACCATGTCGGCACGCTGACGCGCAACGCCGCCGATGCTGCATTGTTGTTTAACGCTCTGGCCAACAAATTACAAACCCAGGCCACGGTAAAACTGGAAGGATTGCGCGTCGGCATTGCCGAAAACTTTTTTTTCGACCGTGCCGATCCCGAAATACTCGACAGTATCGACGCCTTGATGAATTTTTTACGCGACAGTGGCGCCAGGCTGAAGTCCGTCACCATGCCGTCAATGGAGCACACCCGCACCGTGTCATTGGCGGTACAAATGCCCGAGGCATTGTCATATCACAACCGTTATCTCGAACAACGTGGCGATCTATACAGTCAGGACTTCCGCGCCGGGCTGGCATTGGGCCAGTGCCTGCTCGCCGAGCAATATATTCGAGCCAAACGCTTTATCGAGTCGTACCGACGTGACATGGACGAAGTGTTCGATGGGATTGACCTGTTACTCACGCCGGCAACCCCGGTTATCGCACCCAAAATCGGCACCGTCGAAGTGAGTGTTGATGGGCAGGCCGAACCCGCTGGGAACGCGATAACGCGTTACACGTCGTTTTTTAACATGACCGGCCACCCGGCGATCACCCTCCCCTGCGGCATGCACAGCGAGGGTCTACCGATTACCGCCCAGCTGATCGGTAAACACCACGGCGACGAAGAATTGATCGCAACAGCAACCCTGATCGAGTCGAGTTACGATTTCAAAGTACCGCTCCCGGTTATCAACTGATCGGCACAAAGCAGAGCCTCCAGAATATACAACAAGCGAAAAAAACGGCCCGTGGCGGATGTTGAAAGCTTGAAACAACAAAGTCATTCCCGGGTGAGCGCACTGCTTGTCCGGAATAAAAAAATGACCGCAGATTCTCTCGCGTCCTAAGGCTACCTCGGGGTTAAATCCGCAAAAGGCGCTCCCAAACGGCAAAAAACGCCGTTTGGCACATCC
>Ga0049107_10000016_pt1 | contig 79526 bp, 69 predicted proteins | sample WorMetilPIANOSA1_FD_61187 | JGI IMG/M metagenome (GOLD analysis project Ga0049107, IMG submission 61187) | Marine gutless worms symbiont microbial communities from Max Planck institute for Marine Microbiology, Germany - Olavius ilvae PIANOSA.1 | ecosystem: Host-associated > Annelida > Digestive...
CTCGGCCGGAACGGGCGTGAGCGCCTCGCCCGGCCGGTCGTGGCGCGGCGTCGCCGCCATCAGCCCCCGCGTGTAGGGGTGGCGCGGGTTGGCGAACAGCTCCGCCGCCGGCGCCGCCTCCAGGATGCGGCCGGCATGGATCACGGCGACGCGGTCGCAGATCTTGGCGACGACCCCCAGGTCGTGGGTGACGAACAGGATCGCGGTGCCGGCGGTGTCCTGCAACTCTTTGATAAGACGCAGGATTTGCCGTTGGACCGTGACGTCCAGCGCGGTCGTCGGCTCGTCGGCGACGATCAGCTTCGGCCGGCAGGCGAACGCCGCGGCGATCAGCACGCGCTGCCGCATGCCGCCGGAGAGCTCGTGCGGATAGAGCCGCAGCACGCGCTCCGGCACGCGGATGTGCACCTGTTCCAAAAGCTCCAGCGCCCGCGTGCGCGCCGCGCGGCGGTCGAGGCCCAGGCGCAGCCGCAGCACGTCGGTGAGCTGCACTTCGATGCGGTGCACCGGGTTGAGCGAGGTCATCGGGTCCTGCGGGATCAGCGACATGTCGCGGCCCAGCAGGCGGCGGCGCCGCGCCGGATCGACGCCGCCCAGGTCCGCCCCCTCGAAGCGGATGGCCCCGCGCGCGACGACGGCCTGCGCTGGGGCGATGCCCAGCACCGCGCGGCCGACCATGGTTTTGCCGGCGCCGCTCTCGCCCACCAGGCCCAGGACCTCACCCGGACGAATCGCGAGGTCGATGCCGCGCAGCACGGACGTGCGGCCGATGCGGAGCCACAGGTCGGCGATCTCCAGCACCGCGGTCATCGCCGCAGCACCGGGTGGAGGGCGTCGCGCAGGCCGTCGCCGAGCGCGTTGAGGCCCAGCACGGCGACGATCAGGCAGCCGATCGGCAGCGCCATGATCCACCAGGCCTGGTAGATCACCTGCCGGCCCTCGGCGATCAGGCCGCCCCAGGTCGGGAAGTCGGACGACACGCTGAGGCCGACGAAGCTGAGGATCGCCTCGACGATCATGGCGATGCCCATCTCCAGCGTCAGCAGCACCAGCAGCAGCGGCACGACGTTGGGAAGGACCTCACGGACGAGGATGCCGAGGCGACCGAGGCCGATGGTGACCGCCGAGGCGACGTAGTCCTGCCGGCGCTGGACCAGCACCTCGGCGCGCACGACGCGGCAGAAGCGGGTCCAGTCGATCACCACGATGGCGATGATCACGGCGTGCAGCCCGGCGCCGATCACGGCCACCAGCACGATCGACAGCAGGACGGGCGGGAACGCCATCCAGATCTCGACCAACCGCGACACCACGGCGTCGACCCAACCGCCGAAGAAGCCGGCGACGAGGCCCAGCACGGTGCCGACGAGGGCCGCGAGGCTGGCCGCGATCACCGCCACCGCCACGGCCACGCGGGCGCCGTAGATCAGGCGCGAGAGCACGTCGCGGCCCAGGCTGTCGGTGCCGAGCCAGTAGCCGGGCTCCGCCCCCACCGCCCAGAACGGCGGCAGCAGGGGGTAGAGCAGGTCCTGCTCCAGGGGATCGCGCGGCGCCAGCACGGGCGCGGCGAGCGCCACCAGCACCAGCAGCCCGGCGACGGCGCCGCCGAACCGGACCCGCCGGTTGGAGACGAGCGCGTGGCCGGCCGTGACCGCTTCAGCCATGACGCACCCGCGGGTTGATCACGGCGTAGGTCAGGTCGATCGACAGATTGACGACGATGAACAGCACCGCGAAGGTCAGGACCAGGCCCTGGATCAGCGGCAGGTCGCGCTCGATGACGGCGCCGATCGCCATGTTGCCGATGCCGGGGTAGCTGTAGATGCGCTCGATCAGCACGGTGCCGCCGATCAGGAAGGTGAACTGCACGCCGGTCAGCGTGACGGTGGGGATCAGCGCGTTGCGCAGGGCCTCGAAGACGATGATGCGGCCGCGCGAGAAGCCCTTGACGCGGGCCAGGACGACGTAGTCCTGGGCCATCGCCTCCAACAGCGAGCCCTTGAGCACCCGCGCGATCACCGCGACCAGCGGCAGCGCCAGGGCCGCCGCCGGCAGCACCAGGTGGGTGAGCAGCATGGCGAAGACGCCGAAGCGGCCGGTCAGCAGGCTCTCGGCGAGATAGAACTGGGTCGCGAACTCGAGGCCGAGGCGTGGGTCGAGGCGCCCGGAGATCGGCAGGACGGGCACGAGCACGCCCAGCACGAGGATGAACACCAGCGCCCACAGGAAATCCGGGATTGCCTGGGTCAAGCCGACCACGCCGTCGATCGCCGCCTCGGGCCAGCGGCCGCGGTAGTAGACCGCGGTCATGGCCAAGGCACCGCCCAGCAGCACGGCGACCGCCGTCGCCGCGGCGGCAAGCTCGAGCGTCGCCGGCAGACGCGACAGCACGAGGGACAGGACGTCCTGACGCAAGGAGATCGAGGTGCCGAAGTCGCCCCGCGCGATGCCCCCGGCCCAGATCAGGAACTGCTCCAGGAGCGGCCGGTCGAGACCGTAGAGCGCGCGCAGCGCCTCGATGTCGGCCTGGCTGGCGCCCGGCGGGATCATCATCGCCACCGGGTCGCCGGGCACGACCCGCATCAGCACGAACACCACCACCGCGACGCCGAGCAGCGTCGGCACCGCCAACAACAGGCGCCGCAGCAGGTAGGCGCCGGTCACGGGCGACCTACCCCGTCGGTGTCCGCCCGTTCAAGCCGGCGAGATCGCCTGCGGCAGCACGAAGTTGGCGACGTGCGGCGTCACCTTCAGGCCGTCCCGGTAGACGATGGGCTGGACGTACTGCAGCAGCGGGATGACGTAGCCCTGCTCGGCGATGTAGCGGTCGACCTGCTTGTATCCGTCGATGCGCTTGGCCTCGTCCGCCTCGCCCCACAGCGGGCCGATCATGCCGTCCAGGTCCTCGGTGTCCCAGACCGAGTGCGGCGACGGCCCGAACATGGCGAAGCCGGTCGAGGTCGAGGGGTCGCCGATCGAGTTGCCCCAGTTGTAGAACGCCGCCGGCGCCAGCTCGTCGCGCGCCCGCAGGTCGTAGTGCTTGGCGATCTCGTAGACCTCGATCTCCGCCTCGATGCCGACCCGTCGCCACATGCCGACGATGGCCTGGATCATCTCGTAGTCCTTGGGCTTGAAGCCGCGCGTCGTCTGCAGCCTGAAGCGCACCGGGTTGTTCGGCGAGAATCCCGAGGCGCCGAGCAGTGCCCGCGCCTTGTCCGGGTCGTGGGGCACGGTGATCGAGGCGTCGAAGGCGGCGTACTCCGGCGCCTGCAGCGTGTCGATGGGCACGCCGTAGCCGCGCAACAGGCGGTCGACGATGGCCTGCTTGTCGATCGCGTGGTGCGCCGCCAGGCGAACGTTCCTGTCCGTCATCGGCTCGACGTCGTTCAGGAAGATCATGGCGATGTCGCTGACGGGCGTCGTTGCCCCCGCAAGGCCCGGCTTGGCCTTCAGGCGGTCGAACTCCTCGTACGGGATCTCGATGGTCAGGTCCGAGGCGCCGCTCTCGACCTCGGCGACGCGGCTGGTGGCGTCGGTGACGAACTTGAACACCACCGTCTCGAAGGCCGGCGCCCCGCCCCAGTACTTGTCGAAGGCCTTGAGGCGCACGAACGCGTTCGGCACGAACTCGTCGACTTGGTACGGGCCGGAGCCAATCGGCTTGGCCTCGAAGCCCTCTGCCCCCGCGGCCTCGTAGGCGCCCTTGGGCAGCACGTAGCCGGTGAGAAACGCCATCCACTTGAAGAGCGTCGGCTCGAATTCCAGCACGTCCGCGGTGATGATGTTGCCGTCGATGGCGTAGTTGCCGACCTTGCCCCAGACGAACTGGATCGGGTTGCCGGTCTCCGGGTTGCCGGCGCGCTCGAGCGACCAGACGATGTCCTCGGCCGTGACCGGCGTGCCGTCGTGCCAGAAGGCACCCTCGCGCACGACGAGGCGGATCCTGGTGTTGTCGTCGGTCCAGCCCCATTCGGTCAGCAGGCCCGGCTTGAAGCTGAGGTCCGGGTTCTGGTCGACGTACTGGTCGAACACCGCCTTGTAGATCGACTGGATCGTCGGATTGACTGCCGAGGGGCCCACGGTCGGGTCCCACGACGGCAGCACGACGTTGTAGGCGATGGTCAGCGCGTCCGAGGACTGCGCCCAGGCGCCGCGGCCCGCGAGCCCCAGCGCCGGCGACAACGCCGCCGTGGCGGCCCCGGCGTGCAGGACGCCGCGCCGTGTGAACTTCTGCATCTAAACTCTCCCTCCCAGAGTCCCGGTTCTCCGACCGGGGTTGATTACTCCGCCGCTTGCGGCGCGCTCTCGGCCCAGCGGCTCATCAGCGTGTTCGACGGCAGGGTCTCGTTCGCCATCTTGTTCGCCGTCTCGACGCCGGCGATCGGCAGATCGGCGGCGTCGAGCACGCCGATCTGCACCAGCACCGACGCCTGATCCCAGTAGATGTGCTCGTGATACAGCTTGTTGCCGCGGAAGCAGACGATCGCGACGACGGGGATCTCGACGTACTTGCCCGTGGGCGGCACGCCCGGCAGCATCCAGTCGATCTCGATGTCGTGGGTGAAGCAGAACAGCATCTCGTCGACGACGCGGTCGCTGCCGACGGTGCGCGACACCGGCACCAGGCGCGTGTCCTGCGGCGTCTTCGGGATGAAGTGGTTCTTGTAGAACCGGTGCAGGTCGCGGTAGCCGACGCCGCCCGTCATCGTCGGGATGTGGTTGACGTAGGGCTCCGCCACCATCGTCGCCATCGTGGCGTCGACGTCGCGCGTCGCGAACTCGTACTCGCAGTGTTTCTCCCACAGCTCGACCAGATTGTAGATCGGCCCCATGACGCGGCGGAACAGCGCCACGGCGCGGGTGTGCGCCAGGCCCGCCGCAGCCTTGTCGTAGCTGTCGCGCGCCGGGTTCGAAAAGGCGTGGCCGGCACCGGGATAGACGAAGATCTCCGCCTCCGCCTGATCCGCGAAGGCGGCCCGCAGCTTGTCGACCACCTCGGGCGGCGTGAACGGGTCCTCCTCGCCCAGATGGAAGCCGATCGGGCAGGTAATGCGGCCGGCATCGCCCAACAGCTCGTCGAGCCCGACGCCGTAGTAGCTGACGGCGCAGTCGACGCCGCTATGCGCCGCGGCCAGGTAGCTCAGCTTGCCGCCGAGGCAGAAGCCCAAGGCACCGACCTTGCCCCGGCACTCGGGCCGGGCCCTCAGCGCTGCAACCGACGCTTTTGTATCTTCGATGGCATGATCGATATCGAAGCGCGCCAACAGATCGAGCCCGCGCTGGAAATCGGCCTCGTCGTAGCCCAGTTCGACGCCCGGCTCCAGGCGCCAGAACAGGTCCGGCACCAGGACGACGTAGCCTTCCTCGGCGTAATAGTCGGCGACGTCGCGCTGATGCTGGTTGACCCCGAAGATCTCCTGCAGCAGCACGATGCCCGGCCCGCTGCCGGCTTCCGGCAGGCTGAGATACGCGTTGAATGTGCCGCCGTCGGCCGCCGTGACGGCAATGCTGGTGCCTCCCATGGCGCTCGAAACTCCTCTTTCTCCCCGCCGGCGCCTTGCCGGCCCCTTGACTATGAGGGTATGCGGCCTGCCCGGCGCTGTAAACGCGCCGCCCCGGGCGCCGGCCGGGGTCGCCGAAGTCACACCTATGGTTGCTCAGATCGATACGTGCCTTGCGCAACACGCCGCCCGGCGACACCGGCCTCGGCAACCCAAGCGTCCCCGTGCGCCGCGCCGCGCAGCCGGTGCCGGCACACCCATACGCGAACATTAGTGGCCCAAATCCAACGTAGTGGGCTTGTCAGCGGGCCATTCGAGTCGCATCCTATTGTCCGAGACGGAACCATCTCTTGCCTGGGGAGGCAGAAATGAGCGTGATCAAGGGCACATCAGACAACCTTACCGAGCATACGAGCACAACTTCCGTGAGCAAGCCCGGCCAACGCCTGGTGGGCCGGCGCGACCTGCCGCATCCACCGGTCACGACCGAGACCTTCGACGATCCGAGTTTCCGGGAGTTCTCGGTCGATTTCGATCCCGGCACCAAGACGCTGTTCTACTACCAGGAGCCGATCGGCCATCCTGGCGCGACGCAGGGCATGATGCGGGAAATCCGCCAGTTCCACGCCACCGTGCGCGAGGTCTTCCGGCGCCGCGAAAGCGCCGAAGAGCAGCCCGTGCGACACATGGTGTTCGGCTCGCGCGCGAAGGGGCGGCTCTACAACGTCGGCGGCGATCTGCGGCTGTTCGTCAAGCTGATCCACGCCGGCGACCGCAAAGGCCTGCGCGATTATGGCCGGCTGTGCATCGACTGCGTCTACGGCATGGCGGTGGATCTGAATCTGCCGATCGCCAGCTATGCCCTCGTGGAAGGCGACGCGTTGGGTGGCGGATTCGAAGCGGCCCTGTCGAACGACGTCATCATCGCCGAGCGCAGCGCGAAGTTCGGTTTCCCCGAGATCCTGTTCAGCCTGTTCCCCGGGATGGGGGCCTACTCCCTGCTGGCGCGCCGGATCGCGCCGGCGGCAGCGGAACGCATCATCCTGAGCGGCTCGATCTATACGGCCGAAGAGCTGCACGAACTGGGAGTCGTCGACATTGTCGCCCCCGATGGCGAAGGCCACGCCGCGCTCTATGAGCACCTGCGCAGGAACGAGCGCCGTTACGCTGCTCACTCCGGCATCTATCAGGTCCGCCGGATGGTCAACCCGTTGCGCTACGAGGAGCTGGCGAACGTCGTCGATCTGTGGGTCGAAACCGCGATGAAGGTCAGCGACAGCGACCTCAAGCGGATGACGCGCCTGGCCAATGCGCAAGACCGCAGGCTGGCCCGGGACGGCGAGACCGAAGAGGCGGCGTCGGACACTGCCGATGCCGAGGTCGCGAGCCGGAGCCTGAGCGCCGGCTGACTTTGGTGCCGCCGGCCCCCCGGGGTACGGGACGGTTCCGAGTGATGTCGCCGGCGCGCCCCTGGAATTGCCGCGCCGCCACTGCCAAGCCTCCCCGGCAGTGGCGGCCGGCGCCCGTGGTATAGCGTCCGGCTGCAGGCCTACGAGTTCAGGTCCTCGTCGCCGAGGCGTGTCGCCTCGAGCCTGAGGTCGGCCACCGCCATCTCGAATTCCTTGCGCAGATCGGCCATCAGGGCGGCCGCGCGCTTGCCCAGTTCGTCGCGCCTGAGCGTGTAGAGCGCCTTGCAGATCTTAGGCAGGCGATGGGCGCCGACATGGGCGGCGCTGCCGCGCAGCGCGTGCACAGCCTCCTGCACCGCGACGACGTCGCCGACGGCGACGGCGCGGTGCACCTCGCTGATCAGTTCCTCTCCGTCGGCGATGAAGTCCTCGATCACGCCGGTCACGAAGTCGCCGTCCTGTTCCAACGCATAAAGCTTGTCGAGCGCGGTGCGGTCGATGACCGGCGTGCGGATGACGCGCAGATTGGGATACTGGACGACGACGTCGGCCTCGTCGGATGTCGCGGCGGCCAGCGCGGGTCGGAACGGCACCTGAGCCTCCGCCGGCTTCTGCGCCGGCACGCGCGGCTCTACCGCCGGCGCCGCCCGTTCCTCGATCACGCGGACCAGCTTGTCCGCTTCGACCGGCTTGGTGAGCACGTCCTCCATGCCAGCTTCCTGGCATTGGCGGCGCGTCTCCAGCGTGGCGTCGGCGGTCAAGGCGATGATCGGCACGTGCCGCTTGCCCAGATTGGCGAAGCGGAACAGCTTGGTCGCGTCGGGACCGCTCAGGCCCGGCATGTTGACGTCCATCAGGACCAGGTCGTAGCTGTCGCGCTCCAGCGCCTCCAGCGCCGCGTCGCCGTTGCCGACGACGTGCACGCGGTGGCCGGCGCGGCTGATGATCTTGGCGATGGCCTTCTGATTGACGAGGGCGTCTTCCGCGACCAGCACGTTGATCTCGCGGGTGGCCCGCTCTGCCAACGGGTCCGCTTCCTCTTCCGGCGCCGCCGGCGGCAACAGCGCCTTCGCCAGGTGCAGCGCGTTGTGCAGCAGCGTGTTGTCGACCGGCGCCCGCAAGACCGCCAGGAAGTGCTCGTCCCGCGGTGCCTCGACATGGCTCGGGTCGGCGATGAGGAGCATCAGCGGCTCGCGCTCACGCATCTCGCGATGAAGGGCCTCGGCCAAGTCGGCGGCGGCGGACGCGTCGCGGCGACCGTCGATCAGCACGATCGCGCGGCGGTCGCGCATGTCCTCGGCGCGCAGCCGCTGGCGCGCCTCGACCGGGCCGGACAGGCAGGTCAGCGGCACCTGCCAGCGCAGCAGATCGCGCTCCAGCGGCTCGAGCCCGCTGTCTTCGGCGACAAGATAGACGTCACCCGGCACGAACGAGAACTCTTCGACGGCGGAGGGGACGTGCCCGGTATCGAGACTGAACGGCAGCGAGCACCAGAAGCGGCTGCCGAGTCCCGGCGCGCTCTCGACGTCGATCGCGCCGCCCATCAGCTCGACGACCTGCTTGGCGATCGCCAGGCCCAGTCCGGTGCCGCCGTAGCGGCGCGTCACCGCGTCGTCGGCCTGGGTGAAGCTCTCGAAGATGCGCTCACGCATCTCGGGCGGGATGCCGATGCCGGTGTCGGCGACCTCGAACAGCAACGTCGCCTTGTCGCCGTCGCGCTCCGTCACGTCGACGGTCAGCGCGACCTCGCCGTGCTCGGTGAACTTGATCGCGTTGGCGACCAGGTTGACCAGCACCTCTTGCAGGTGGTCGGCGTCGCCGCGCAGGGCATAGGGCAGCGCCGGGGCGACGCGCAGGCTGAAGTTCAGGCCCTTCGAGCGCGCCTGCGGCCGCAGGATCGATTCGACGTTGCCGACGACCACGTGCAGGTCGAACGGCTCGTCCTGGAACGAGACGCGGCCGGGCTCGATCTTCGAGAAATCGAGGATGTCGTTGACCAGCGAGAGCAGGCTGCGGGCCGCGGTCCTGACTGTGCGCGCCATGTCGCACTGCTCGCCGTCCAGCGGCGTCGCCTGCAGCAGGTCGCCCATGCCGATGATGGCATTGAGCGGCGTGCGCAGCTCGTGGCTCATGGTCGCCAGGAAGCGGCTCTTGGCCTGGTTCGCCTCCTCGGCCTGGGCGATCGCCGCGGTCAGCTTCCTGATCAGGGTCGAGACATAGGCCGGCAGCACGATGAGGGCTGCCAGCAGGCCGATCGAGAGCGCCATCTGGTCGTGCCAGAACGGCGTCAGCGCGATGACCAGGGAGAAACTGCCGGCGCTCATCGCCGTCGCCAGCAACAGCCAGCGCACGCCATAGCGGAAGCCGTTGCCGAAGGTGACCCACAGATAGATCAGGTACCAGGGCGCCATCGTGGCGCCGCCGACGTGCAGCAGCAACGCCAGCACCAGCAGATCGTTGCACATGGCCACGATGCGGCGCAGCACCGAGGCGCCGGGGCTGTGCCACATGGCGATCAGCAGCGCCCACGACAGGACCAGCGTGCCATTGATCAGCAGATACGCGCCGTAGACGCCCGCATCGAACGGAGCGGACATCAGTTTGACCTGCAGATAGACCAGGATCGCCGTCGCCAGGACGATGCGCAGCAGGATCTGCTCGTGCTCGCTGTCGGGCCGGCCGGCCAGCCGCGCGGCGACGCCGATTCGGCCTGCCAACGTCGCGACAACGCCCATATAGGTCGGCAGCACGACGACGCCGACCAGCAGCAAGGCGGCGGCCAGCGGCATGTAGTCCAACGCCCGGCCGAAGACCACCTCGGTGCCGATCCCCAGCACATTGATGGCGGCACAGACCGAGACGGCCGCCAGGACGACGGTCAGGCGCCGCTGCCCCTTCGCTTCGTCAGCGCTGGGTGCGGGACCGGCGGCCGCGGGTGCGGCGGCCATCGGGGCCGACGTGTCGGGCGCAGGGTTCACGGTCACTGGCGCTGTCCGATCGGGTTCAAGGCGGCTCAGGCGACGTCGGCCGCGTCGCGGACCGCGCGGTCGGGCGGCAGGGTCACGGTCACGACGGTGCCTTCGCCCGGTTTGCTGGCGATATCGAGGCTGGCGTCGTGCAGTTCCGCCATGCCCTTGGCCAGCGGCAGGCCCAGGCCCAGGCCGTGGTGGGTGCGGCTCATGATGCTCTCGATCTGGCCGAACGGCGCCATCACCTTGTCGAAGTCATGACTGTCGATGCCGGTGTCGGCGACGGCGATCGCCAGGCCGCCGTCGTCCAGGACGCGGCTGGAGAGCGTGACGCGGCCGCCGGGCGCGGTGAACTTGATGGCGTTCGACAGCAGGTGGCCGATCAGCGTGTTGAGCAGCTTCGGATCGGCGCGCACCAGGCCGAGGCCAGGCGACAGGTCCATGTCGATGCTGAGGTCGCCGACCCCGGCCGCCGCCCCCAGCGGGTCGGCCACCTCGGCCAGCACGTCGTTGATGTCGACGTCGGCCTCGTCGACGCGCATGCGGCCCGACTCGATCATCGAGATGTCGAGGATCTCCCCGATCATCGCCAACAGGTCGGCGCCGCTCTGGCGGATGTTGCCGGCGTACTCGATGTAGCGCGGGTCGCCCAGCGGCCCGAAGATCGAGCCGCCGATCATCTCGGCGAAGCCGATGATGTGATTGAGCGGCGTGCGCAGCTCGTGGCTCATCGTCGCCAGGAACTCCGTCTGCATGCGCGAGGCGGCCTCGGCCTCCTCCTTGGCGCGCCTCAGCGCCCCTTCGGCCTCGCGTCGCGCGGACACATCGGCCGACACCGACAGCACCTCGATGTCGCCCGTGGCGCAGACGAACGGCACCTTGACGGTGCGCATCCAGCGCTCGGTGCCGTTGGATTCGGTGACCAGGTGCTCCGGCTCGACCACCGGCCGGCCGCTGGCCAGGACGTCGGCGTTGTGCGCGGCGTCGGCCTCGGCCAGCGACGCGTCCGGCGTGAAGTCGGCCAGCGTGTGGCCGATCATGGCGTCGGGCGTCGTGCCGTAGGCGCGGGCGAAGGCCAGGTTGGCGAGCGTGAAGTGGCCCTGCTCGTCGTTGGCGCAGATGTAGTCGGGGATGTTGTCCAGCACGGCGCGCAGGTGGTTCTGCTGTTGCGCCGCCAGGCGCTCGACGCGCTTGCGGTCGGTGACGTCCAGCGACACCGTGACCACGGCCGAGGGGTCGTTGCGCACGTCGCGCAGCATTGACTTCGCGGTCAGGAAGGTGCGCCGGCCGCCGTCGGGCTCGACGACCTCCTCCTCGAAGGTCGATAGCGGCTCGTCGCTCTCCAGCAGGCGCTCGTCCAGCTTGGCGTGGCGCCGCGCGTCCCAGTCCTCGAACACGTCCTCCGGCTTCTTGCCGACGATGTCGTCGGCGCCGACGCCGCGGCGCCCCGCCATGAACGAGTTGGCGAACAGATAGCGCCCCTCGCGGTCGGTGACGCTGATCGCCGCCGGTACGGCGTCGATCACCTGGCGCAGCAGTTCCTTGGTCTCGTCCAGCTCGGCGCGGTGCAGCCGCGTGTCAGCGGCCAGCCGCCGCTCCAGCGCGTGGGTGCGCTGCTGGACCAGCTTCTGCTGCCGGCGCAGGCGCAGGAAGTTGCGCACGCGGGCCTGGAACTCCTGATGGTCGAGCGGACTGATCAGGAAGTCCGTGGCGCCCGCCTCCAGCGCCCGATAGCGGAAGCTCCTGTCCTCGTAGATCGTCACCACGATGACCGGCACGTCGTAGCACAGCGGCAGGCTGCGGAACTGGCGCGTGAACTCCGCGCCGTCCATGCCCGGCATCTTGAAGTCGGTCACGACCAGATCGGGGGCCTCGATCGACGACTGCTCGATCGCATCGCGCGGATCGGCAAACGTGCTGACCTGGGCATCGCTGGCGGCCGCGCTGGCAAGCTTGCTCAGCACGCTCCGGTTCGTCGCCCGGTCGTCAATTACATAGATAGTCGCCATCGCAGGAGCATAATTCGGTCGCAGGTAATTTACTAACTGTGAATGGCAATCGCGCATTCACCTGCAAGTCCCCTAAAATTGTGGCTAAATGCCTGACAAGCGCCGGTTTGGCGGCCTCGAGCCGGCCCGAAAACAGGCCGACTCGGGCGCCGGAATTCGACACTCCAGGAGGGCGGCAGAGGTGATCGTCGAGCAGATTTGGACGGGCAATGCCTACCGCAATTTTAACTATCTGATCGCCTGCCCGGAGACCGGCGAGGCGCTGGCCATCGATCCCCTGGACCACGCCAAGTGCCTCGCCGCCGCGCGCGACCGCGGCTGGACGATCTCCCAGGTGCTCAACACCCACGAGCACGGCGACCATATCGGCGGCAATGGGCCGATGATCGCGGCGACGGGGGCGAAGCTGTTGGCCCATGCCGGCGCCCGCGACCGCATCCCCGGCATCGACCGGGGCCTCGCCGCCGGCGACGTCGTCCAGGTCGGGCGCAGCGTCGAGCTGGAGGTGCTGGACACGCCGGGCCACACCATGAGCCACGTCTGCCTGTTGGCCCGGACCGACCGGCCGGCGCTGTTCTGCGGCGACACGCTGTTCAACGCCGGCGCCGGCAACTGCCACAACGGCGGCCATCCGCGCGAGCTATTCGAGACCTTCGCCGGGCAGCTGGCGGCACTGCCGGACGAGACGCTGATCTATCCGGGGCACGACTACATCGCCAACAACCTGGCCTTTACGCTCGACCGGGAACCGGACAACGACCGCGCCGTCCGCCTGCTGGCCGACATCGGGGGGCAGGACCCGGCTGCCGCGCTGGTCACGGACCTTGGCCTCGAAAAAGAAGTAAACACCTTCTTCCGGCTGCACAGCCCGTCGGTCATCGCCCGCCTGCGCGAGACTTTCAACGACCTGCCGGACGCCCCCGACGCGCGCACGGTCTTCCTGAAGTTGCGTGAGCTTCGCAACTCCTGGTAGGCACCCGCGGGCGGCCGAAAAGGGCCCGCATTGCGCCGGATCATTAACCTGCATCGCAACCTTCGCCGGCCCGCGTAAGTCTTTCTCAACCGTCCCTCTGCGACTCTTCGGGCTCGCATCCGTTGCCGGGTCCAGACCGCCATGCCGGAGCAGATTTGCCACGTTCTGATCGTCGACGACGACCCGACCATGCGGGCGCTGGTCGCCGGCTATCTGGAGCGCGAACAGCTCATCCCCGTGGAGGCGGCGTCGGCCGCCGAGATGTGGCGCTGCCTGGAGCGCGGCTCGGTCGATCTGGTGCTGCTGGACGTGCGCCTGCCCGACGGCGACGGCTTCGAGCTGCTGCGCCGCCTGCGCGCCAAGCAGGCGACCCCCGTCATCATGATGACCGGCGTCGACACGGCCGTGGACCGGGTCGTCGGCCTGGACGGCGGCGCCGACGACTATGTCGGCAAGCCGTTCGAGCCGCGCGAGCTGGTCGCCCGTATCCGCAGCGTGCTGCGCCGCAGCGGGGCGCCGGGCTTCGCCGACGGGCCGGAGGGCGGCGTGTTGCAGTTCGCCGGCTGGTCGCTGGACACCACGCGCCGCCGGCTGACCGCGCCCGACGGCACCGTCGTCGCGCTGACCGGCGGCGAGTTCAACCTCCTGAACGTACTGGCGCAGGCTCCGAACCGGCCGCTGAGCCGCGATCAACTCCTGGAAGCCACCCAGGCGCGGCAGTGGACACCCTACGACCGCAGCGTGGACGTGCTGATCGGCCGCCTGCGCAAGAAGGTCGAGATCGACGCCGCCCGGCCGGAGCTGATCAAGACCGTGCGCGGCGTCGGCTACGTGCTCGCCGTCACGGTCCAGCGCCAGCCCGCCCCCGTGGGCGGCATGCGCATCGACCCGGCCTCCCTCGTCGCCGGCGCCTGAGGTCACGCGCCGCCTGATTTGCGCCATCGTCAGTTCGCGCCACAGTGCGACGAGCCGTCCGGACGGCGCCCCGCCGCCGCGCAGATGTTCCTCAGATCCGGCCGCCGCACCGCGACGTAGCGGCAGATGACGCGGCGCAGCGTGTCGACCGCGGCGGGCTTGCCGATCAGGCCCTCGACGCCGGCCGCCAGCGCCGCGTAGTAGCGGTTGGGCGACGGGTCGGACGTGGTCAGGATGACGCCTATCGGCCGCCCGGCCATGGTCGGGTCGCGGGTCGTCTCGCCCAGGCGGTCGAAGCCGTCCAGCGTCCAGGCCTTCTGGTCGATGAACAGGATGTCGAAGCGCCGCTGCCACAACAGCGCGGTGGCGATCTCGACGCTCTCGATGCAGACCACCTCGCCGACACCGGCGCGGGTCAGCATCGCCCGCATCAGCCCCAGCATGCCCGGCTGGTCCTCGACCACCAAAACGCGCAACGGGCCGAGGCCGAGCTCATCCGGCGTAATCGTCGTCTCCGAATGGCCCGGCCCCGGTGCCGCCGCCCCTCCCCGTAGGCCCCCACCGGAGTCGTCGATGCGCTGAGGCGTGCCCTGCTCGGCCTTCTGACCGTCGGTCTCTACGCTGTGTGCCATCGCTGCATCGCCTTCCTGGTTTTGCGGCGCCGGTGGGTGCCGACGGGAGGAAGGCTAGGGGCGCCGTGCAAACCGGATTTGTCTCGCGGCGCCCGCGGTGTAACGAAGTGTAAACCTTGGTTAAGGGTCGTAATTCGGGCGCGGTGGAGCTGGTCGACAGCGCCGAGGTCGACAGGGTCGTAGAGAAACTCGATGCCGCGCAGCGGCACCGAGCGGTCGGAGAGCACGAAGACGTCGCGCAGGCCGTCGGTACAGTGCTCGTCGTTCGTGTCGTTCAGGCGCGGCGCGCCTCGTGCGGATCTTCGCTGCCACTCTCTACGTTGTCTGCCAAAGCTGCATCGCCTTCCTGGCTATGTGGCGTCGGCGGATGCCGACACGTGCCAGGCTAGGGGCGGCGTGCAGACCGGTTATTGGCTCGCGGCGGCCGTCGGATGACGGGGCGTAACCGCTTGTGACGGCTCGAAAATGCGCGCCAGCCGGCGTTATCGCTGCAGCGGCGCACGCATGACGTCATAGAGAAAATCGATCTCTTCGAACTCCACAGTCTCATCGGACAGCACGAATACCGCGCGTTGGCCGTCCGTGTAGTACTTGTCGTGCGTGTAATTGCGGCGAGGCGCTTCGGGCGTTGCCGCGCCGACCCCGTCGACCCACCCCAGGCCGGCGAGCGCGCGCGCATAGATCAGGTCCTGGAGCAGCGAAAAGCGGGCTTCGTCGATGTCGGGGTCGATCTTGTGAGTCACGAACGTCCTCGAGGAAAGCCGCACGCCGATGTCGCGACTGATCTGACCGATCCATACGGGCGTCCCCTCGAAGCGATAGGGGCTCTTCCACAACCGCAAATGGTTGCGGACGTTGACTGTGCCGCGCGACTTCTGGAAAGCGGCGTCCTGTTGCCGATCGAAGAGGTAGAGCGGCGAGACCGGGGAATACGGGTAGCGCATGCCGAACAGCGAGGACCAGGCCGTCGCCAGGCCGGTTGACGCCGTAGCCGTCTCGGTGACGTGCCAACCGGCCAGAATGAGCGTCTTGGCCATCCGCTTGTCGTCGCTGATCACGACGAAGTTCAGCGGGTCACCCGGCGTCTCCCGGTCGCCGCCCAGCGCACAACACGGCAGCGCCTCAAGAATGTCACGAAGCTCTGTTGCGTCGTCGACCAGGCGCCTTTCGTCCGGTGCGTAGATGTCGGTGAACCGGGGCCCGGCCTCGACCTGCTCGAAGTCGATCCTCAGCCCTGGAACGCGCTGCAGCACGGAAAAGGACTCGGCATGCCCCTCCGTCACGAGGTCGACGTTCAGGAACTTCGCACCGGAATCCCGATTGACGTAGACGAACCCTGACCGTGTCGTCCCCGCAGGAAGTTCGCGCAGCATCGCCTTGGCGCCGAATTGATGATTACGGTTCAGCCGGCCATCGATCATGTTGGCGACCTCGTTCGGCGCGAAGTAGTCCGGGTCCATCCCAGCCGGGAAGAGCACGTAAAGGCGATCAGTCTTGTTGGTGATTTCCAGCCAAACGGCCTGAACGCCCCACCGCGTCATGTCGACGCCGAACTCCTCGAGCCCGTCGGCGCGGCTCAACGCGACCATCGATACGTCGAAATTGTCGCTGCTTTGTCGGTCGATCCGGTCCTGGTAGGGCACGGTGACCTTGCTCGACTCGGTGATCGTCGAGCACGCGCCGAGCGCAATCAGCAGCAGCACCGCGGCCATCCGCGCCGTCGCCGCTGCAGTCATCGGCAGAGTTCGTCCCGTCATGCCGCCCCGCGCCCCCACGTCAGCGCCGTCAGTGTAGCGGACGCTGCCCCCGTATGCGCAACTGGATCAGGCGGCGTGGGCCTGCACGTAGACCAGCGCGCCGTGCTGCGACACGGCGGCGGCATGCGCGGTTCCGCCAGGTGCCAGATGGAAGTCGCCAGCGTGCAGCTCCAGATCGCCGTAGCTCAGGTCGCCCTCCAGCATCAGGCAGTGCTTGTCCGCGGCGTGGGGGTGCGCCTGGTAGCTGGCGCCGGGGTCGAAGCGCATCAGGAATGACGCCGTGCGCGTATCCGGGTCGTAGTGCAGGTCCTTGCGGCAGACGCCCGGCGACAGCTCGTGCCAGTCCCCTTCGCCGGCGCGGATGGTGATCAGGTCGGGCGGCGGCGCCGCGCCGATCGCCCGGGCGACGGCATTCCAGACGCGCGCGGGCGGCGCCTCAGGCCGGCTGTCCGCCAGCGGCTGCAGCCGCGCCTGCCAGTCGGCGACGGCCGCGGCCGCGGCCGGGTCGTCGCGCAAGCGCACCTCGAAGCGGTCGCGCTCGGCCGCGTCGAGCGTGCCGAGGACGTACTCGCCGGCCAGTTCGTCGAGCACCACGTCGTCGCTCATTGCTCCATCCCCGCGCGCATGCGGATCAGGCCGCGCCGGATCCAGCTCTTCGCCGTGCCGAGCGGCACGTCGAGCTCCGCCGCCAGTTCCTCGTGGCTGTAGCCCATGACATAGGACAGCAGGATAGCCTGCCGCGGGCCGTCGTCCAGCGTCTGGAGGCTGCGCGTCAGGTGCCGCGCCGAGTCGTTGCGCAGCACTTCGTCCATCAGGTCGGCGCTGGGCTCGGGCGCGTCGGTGTCGCGCTCGGCCTCGCCGACCTCGGCGGCGCGGCGGCGCGCCTCGCGCAGGCGGTCGACGGCGGCGTTGCGCGCGACGGCGATCAGCCAGGCCAAGGGCGTGCCCAGCGCCGGGTCGTAGCCACCGGCGCGGCGCCAGACCCGCAGATAGGCCTCCTGCAGCACGTCCTCGGCGATGTCGCGGCGGCGCACCAGCCGCAGGCAGACGCCGAACAGGCGGGCGCTGGTCGCTTCGTAGAGCCCCTGGAAGGCCTGGGCGTCGCCCTCCGCGGTCGCCGCCAGCAACGCCACCAGCCGGTCGTCGGGACCGGCCGCAGCGGCGCGCTGGGGACCGGCGGACATGGCGGCATGATAGCCGGGCGGCCCCGTCGCAACCACGCCGGTCAGGGGCCCGCGCCCGCCGTAGGTCGCGCCGCAGGTCATGGCGCCTGGCCGGCGCGTTTCAGGAAGGCGATCACGTCCGCCCGGTCCTGCGGCCCGCGCAGGCGATAGCCCATGCGGCTGCCGGGCACGAAGCCGCCCGGGTCGGCGAGCCAGCGGTCGAGCGTGGCGTCGTCCCAGACGATGCCGGAGCCGCTGAGGGCGTCCGAGTAGCGGAAGTCGGCGACGCCGCCGGCGCGGCGGCCATAGACGCCGCGATGGGCCGGGCCGACCCGGTTGGCGTCAAGCGAATGGCAGCCCTGGCAGCGCTCGTAGACGCGGGCGCCGCGTTCCGGGTCACCCGCCGTCGCGCCGGCATGGGCCGGCCCCAAGGCAGCCGCGGCGGCGACCAACGCCAGCACAGGAACGGCACGCAACAAGTTCATCTCTGGACCCTCCCGAGGGGGACCGCTCCCCGCCGGACGGAGCCGGAGGGGAGCGTGCCCGTTACGCGCCGAAGGTCAGCGCCATGCGCGGCAGGGGCTCGCCCAGCGCGCTCGCCAGCACCGTCCAGTGCATGGTCTCGTCGGCGGCCAATCGGCCGGAGACCTGCGCCAGGTCCGGCTCGGCGAAGGCCGGGATGACGCCTAGATAGGCGTTGGCGGCACCCTTCTCGAGGCGCGCCGCCAGGCGCACGACGTCGCCGCCGGTCCGCAGCTTGCCGACGTCGAGGGCGGCGGCATAGTCGGCCTGGCTGCGGGGCTCGACGGCCCGGCCGCCCAGCTTGCCGATGGCGCCCGCCAGCGCCTCCGCGTGCTCCTTGTGATGGCCCTGGAACTGCACCGCGACGTCCAGCGTCGCCGGGTCCAGGAGGCCGCTCTCGGCGCCAATCTGGTAGGCGCCGATGGCCTCCCACTCGAGCGCCAGCGCGACGTTGAGGATGTTCACGTCGGCCGCCGCGGTGTCAGCCGCCATGTCGGCGCCCTGGCGGTTGGCGGCCATGCTCTCGCAGCCGACGATCAGGGCCACCGCGGTGGCCGACAGCACCGATTTGCCGGTGCCGCTGAGAAAACGACGACGATCGACGGCCGCGAGCGGCGCGCCCGGGTTAGCCACATCCATCTTGATTTCTCCGTAGCTGCGGCGGGGGGTGCCGCGTTGGTGCCGGCGGCCGGCCGCGGGCGCGCGGTCGGCCCGATGCCGAGCTTGGGCAGGTCTACGGAGGGGTCGCGGGTTTGGATGCGGCGGCGGCCCTTCACGAAGCCGCGAGCGGCGACTCGTTCAGCCGTGGCCGCTGGTGCGCGTGAAGGCGGCGCAGGGGTCGGCGTCGTCGAGCCGCGGCGTGAAGAGGACGAAGTCGTAGACCGGCGCGCCGTCGGGGCCGGTCGGCACATAGCTGCGCGGGTCGTCGCTGCCGACGGTCACCTCGCGCATGGCGACGACGACCAGGCTGCGCCGCGGCAGGCGTGCGGCGACCAGGCGCGGCACCGCGCGGTCCTTGCGCACGTGGCCGCCGCCGGCGATCAGGATGGCACCGGCACTGGTGCGGTATTCCATCAGATTGGCCGCCAGCGCCCCGTCGCGCGCCCTCTGGACCTGCGACATGGGATCGATCATGGCCTCCGGCAGGTGGCCGCAATGGGCGTCGCGCAGGTCCTCGACCAGGGCCGCCTGCAAGGGCGCCGGCAGCGGCTCGTCGAGCGCCAGCCGGCCCCGGGCCGCCGGCGTCAGCGCGCCGGCCCCGCCCTCGAACACGGCCTTTCGCTCGGTCCGGCCGATGTCGCCGGCGGCGAGCGGCAGGCCGGCCGCGAAGGCCGCTTCGGCGACGGGCCGGTAGATTTCCCAGTCGGGCCAGCCGCGCGCCTCCCACCGCACCGCGGCGCCCAGCCCGGCCGCGTCGCCGCCGTGCGCGGCGAGGTAGGCCTCGAGCGCCGGCGCCTCGTCAGCCGAGATCATCTCGAAGACGACCGAGCGGCGGCGTCCGTCCAGTGTCGACGCCGTCACCAGCCAAGCCTGCAGCAGGTGGTGGTCGGGGTTGTCGTGCTTTTCGCCCAGCAACACGAAGTCGGCGGCGGCGACGGCGCTGGCCACCTGCCCCGGCGTGACGAAACTCTGCGCGTCGGCGTCCCAGACGCGGCCGACCAGCGCATGATCGGCGGCGACCGTGGCCTGCCAGTCCCGGGGCACGGCGGCCGGTTCGGGCGCCGTGGCGCAGCCGACGACGGCGCCGGTGAGGGCGCCGGCGAGCAGGAACGGCGCAACCCTCGCGAGTCGCGATCCTCCGTGCCGTACGGAAATCCCCGTATTCATGACCGTCTACCGCGCCTCGCCAAGCACAGGACCAGATAGCGCAGATTAACGATTGTCAAGCTTTCGCCGCAGCTACTGCATATAGTATGTTCAGGAATCAGAGAGCGGCATATCTCGACGGCGCGGGATGGTTCGCAGCGCCCCGGCATGTAGCGCATGGGCGGTCGGGGAGTTTTGTGCACGCGGCAGATGGGGCGGAAATGCACGTACTCGTCGTAGCTTCCCGCAAGGGCGGATCTGGCAAGACGACGCTGGCCGGACATCTGGCGGTCCAGGCCGAACGGCGCGGTGCCGGCCGCGTCGCGCTGATCGACACCGACCCGCAGGGCAGTCTCGCCGACTGGTGGAACGCACGCTCGGCGCCGACGCCGCTGTTCGTCGCGACGACGCTGGCGACGCTGACCGCCGACGTGGCGCGGTTGCGCCTGCACGGGGTCGACTGGCTGGTCGTCGACACGCCGCCGGCGCTCTCGGCCGAGGTCTCCGACGTGATCCGGCTGGCCGACCTTGTGGTGGTGCCGACCCGACCCAGCCCGCACGACCTGCGCTCGATCGGCGCCACGGTCGAGCTGGTCGAGGACCTGGGCAAGCCGCTGGTCTTCGTCGTCAACGGCGCCGCGCACCGCGCGCGCATCACCGACGAGGCCGTCACCGTGCTGTCGCAGCACGGCACGCTGGCGCCGTCGATCGTGCACCAGCGCGTCGACTTCGCCGGCAGCATGATCGACGGCCGCACGGTGATGGAGGTGCCGGGCTCGTCGAAGTCCGCCGACGAGATCGAGCGGCTGTGGGACTACGTCGCGGCGCGCCTGGGTGCCGGGCCGGCGCTGAACCGGCTGCCGCTGGCACCGGCCCTGGCGGATACGAACGAGACCGAGCAAGTGAGCCCCTCGTGACCACGTCGAAGGTTGCGCCGCTGACCGGCGCTCTGCTGGCCCGCAAGGGCACCGCCGCCCCGGCGACCCTGACGCCCACGGAAGAGGCCGAAGCGGCACCGTCGCCCGGCCCGGAGCCGGCAGCTCCGGCCACCGAGCCGAGGCCGGAGCCGGCGCTGACTGCCGACATGCTGCTGGCCGGCGTCGCCAAGGGCCGGGCGATCCGCCTGGCCGACACCGCACCGCGTCCCAACGGCACCCGCGCGCAGGTGGCCAAGCCCGCGCCGGCCACGAGATCGCGCATGCCGCCGAGGCAGGTCGCGGCGATCGGCGCCATCGCCGCCGTCGCGGCACTGGCCGGCGCCTGGATCGTCGAGCGCACGAGCCAGCCGGCACCGGTCGCCGCCGTGGCGCCCGAGTCGCCAGCGCCGGAGCCAGCGGCGCCCGTGGCGACGGTCGCCGATGTCGCGGCACTGGCCGCCGGCCTGGCTGACGAGGTCCGGCCCGCCGTGGACGAGTCGGCGGCGTATGTCGAGCTGGTGCGCGTCGAGCCGGGTGGCACGACGCTGATCGCCGGCCCCGCGGCGCCGCAACAGGACGTCGTCGTGCTGGACAACGGCCGTCCCATCGGCACGGCCAGCACGGACGCGGCGGGCGCTTGGCTGTTCATGGCCGACTCGCCCCTCGACCCGGGCAGCCACGAGATCGGCGTCGCCGTCGCCGCGCCCACCACGGTCCAGGTGACCGGCCCGGACGCCCCGGCGGTTGAAGTCGCAGCACCGGCCGTGCCGGCGGTGCCCGTCGCCGCCCCGCCGGCCCCGGTCCCGCAGGCAGCCGCCGGCGCCCGCTACTTCGTGCAGCTCGCCTCGGTGAAAACGTCCGCCGCCGCGGAACGTGCCTGGCGCACGCTGCAGGGCCGCCTGGGCGAGGTCGTCGCGGGAATGACGCCGGTCTACGACACCGCCGCGGTCGCCGAGCGCGGCTCGTTCGTGCGCGTCCGGGTCGGGCCGTTCGCCGACCGGGCCACGGCCGACGCGCTGTGCGACAAGGTACTGGCGCGCACTGGCGACTGCCTGGTGGTGCGCCGGAACTGAGGCTTCAGGCCGCGGCCGAGCGCACGAGGCCCATCGTCCGCAACAGCCCGTCGAGCTCGTCGCGCGCCGCTCGGTGGCTGTGCTCGCCCTCGCCGCCGTCGGCCGGCAGGTCGAGCACCGTGAGCCCCCGGTCGAACAGTTCGCGGTAGACCACGCGCTCGCCCAGCCCCGGCGCCACGCGGAAGCCGATGCGCCGCGCCAAGAGCCCCAGCAGGCTGGCGATCTCACGCTTGTTGCGCGCGTCGATGTGGGTCAGCCGGTTGCGCAGCACGACCCAGTCGAGCGGCGGCAGGCCACCGGCGACGCGGCGGTTGTTCTGCTCCCAGACGAGGCGCGTATAGACGCTGGGCGCCAGCGCCTCGCGCCGCTCGACGTCGATGCGGGCCAGCACGTCGATGTCGAGGAAGCTGTCGTTGATCGGCGTGATCAGCGTGTCCGCCGAACCATGCGCCAGGCGGCAGAGCAGCGTGTCGCTGCCCGGCGTGTCGACCACCAGCACCTGGCAGCCGGCGAGCTCGCGGAAGGCGCTGTAGAGGCTGGCGCGCGCGGCGGCGGCGTCCGCCGGCCGCTCGAGCGCACGGTGGGCGGGCTGCTGCAGGGCCTGCCCGCCGATCTCCGCCGTGCGGCCGCGGTTCTCCAGGTAGCGCGTCAGCGTGCCCTGACGGGCGTCGAGGTCGAGGCTGCCGACGCGGTAGCCCAGGCGCAACAGCGCGACGATCAGGTGGATTGCCGTCGTCGACTTGCCGGAGCCGCCCTTCTCGTTGCCGACGACAACGACATAGGCGCGCTGGCCGCCCATCTCCGGCGGCACCACGGCCGTCACGACGTCATGCCCCTCCATCGGCGCCCCCAGGGTTGGCGCGCGGCCGGTTAGAAGCTGACGCGCCAGGCGTCGTCGGCCGGCTCTGCCGCGCCGTCGCCGGGAGCGTCCCCGTCCGCACCGGTGGCGCTCTCGCCGCCAGCCATGGCCAGCGCCCGCTCGTCTGCCACCGGCTCGGGCTGCGGCGGCTCGGGCTGCGGCGGCTCGTAGGGTTCCGACTCGACCGCGATCTCGACAGCGATCTCGGCGGCGTCTTCCGCCGCCGGCTCGCCGGGCGGCGCGACGGCCGGTTCGTCGGCAGGTTCGTGGGCCGGCGCGGCGACTTCGACGGGCGCCTCCGGCGCCGCCGCCTTGCCGGCGGCGGCCGCTGCGGCGAGCGCCTTGAGCCCGGCACCGCGGCGGGCCAGCGCCTCGCTGGCGCCGCGCGCGACGACCTCCTCGCCCTCCTGGGTACGGTGAATGGCGACCCAGCGGTGTCGCTCGGCCTCGAACATGGCGAAGACGACGTTCTCGCCGGGGACGGCGGCGTCGAGCGACGTGGTGAAGGCCGGCACCTCGTCCGGGAACAGGTCGGAGACGACGCCCCAGGAGAAGCGGCCATCGAGCAGCAACTCGACGCGGCGCCGCGTCTCGGCACTCATGCCGGCCAGCACGTAGGCGACGATCATGTCGAGCTTGCGACTGCCGGTGCGCGCGCCTTCAAGGAACGGCGCCAGCTTGTCCAAGGTTATCGTGTCGCGCGGTTCGTGCATGCGCGGTCTCCTCGCGAGAGCCGTCCGGCTCACCTGCCAGCAACGCCCTTGTACTGGGGCCCGTACACGGCCGGGTGCAGGCCGCCGGGCAACGCGGCGCGGACCCTGAGCGCGCCGTGGCGCAACTCTAGCCTGCCCAGCCGAGTCGAGGAAGCCACGGCGCGGCGCGGAGAGCGCTTCGCGCCCGTCGGCGCGGATTTGTGCAACACCGCCAATCCGTTGGCAGATGCGGCCAGATGGGCCGCGGCGCCTTCCGTACGGCGGCCCCGTGGCCACATCGTGAGGAAGCCAAACACGGGAGGCGCAAACGATGTTGATCCACACCATCGAACTGACGCTGTGGTTCCTCTGTCCCGCCCTGTTCGCGCTGGTCGCGCTGTTCGTCGTGGCGCGGCACGTTGGGCTGAACGGCTCGCTGGGGCTGCACCACGCCTATCGCGTGGTCTTCGGCCTGGCCCTGCTGATCGGCCCGGTGGTCTGCGCGGCGCTGGGGCACTATCTGCTGACCGTGCCGTTCCTGGCGCTCGCGATCCTGCTCGACGCCGTGCTGACCCGCGGCCTGATGTGGACGCCCGAGGAGCTGGAGCGACACAACGCCGACTTCGAATGGACCATGGAGGCGGCGTAGCGGCGCGGTGGCCTCAGTCGGGTTCGAATTCGGCCTGGTAGTCGCGCGCCAGGGCCTGGCTTTGGCGCTGCTTGTCGAGGATGCTGTTGCCGCACACCAGCATGTCGATCTCGGTCCCCATGAAGCAGCGGAACGCATCCTCCGGCGAGCACACGATCGGCTCGCCGCGGATGTTGAAGCTGGTATTGACCACGACGGGACAGCCCGTCTTCTCTTTGAAACGCGACAGCAGCGCGTGATAGCGGGGATTCGTCTCCGCGTGCACGGTCTGCAGCCGGGCCGAGTAGTCGACGTGCGTCACGGCGGGGATCTCCGAGCGCGCCACGTTCAGCTTGTCGATTCCGAACAGCGCCTGTTCCGCGGCGGTCATCGCTCGGCGCCGTTCGGGCTGCACGTCGGCGACGAGCAGCATGTAGGGGCTGTCGGTGTCGGCCTCGAACCAGTCGCCGACGTCCTCCCGCAGCACCGACGGCGCGAACGGCCGAAACGACTCGCGGTATTTTACCTTTAGATTCAACGTCTTCTGCATCGTGGGCGAGCGCGGATCGCCGAGTATCGAGCGACCGCCCAAGGCACGCGGGCCAAACTCCATGCGCCCGTTGAACCAGCCGACGGCCTTGCCGTCGGCGAGCGCCTGGGCGGCGCGATCGAGCACGTCGTCGTCGGCGACCGTTTCGAACACCGCCCCCGACTCGCTCAAACGCCGCTCGATATCCGTCTGCGAGAAATCCGGCCCCAGATAGGCGCCGTGCATGGCGTCTCCGGCGACCGGCCGGCGCGGCTTGCCGAGCTCGATGTGCCAGGCGGCGAGCGCCGCGCCGAGCGCCCCGCCGGCGTCGCCCGCCGCCGGCTGGATCCAGATGTTGGGAAACGCCCCGTCACGCTGGATCTTGCCGTTGGCGACGCAGTTCAGCGCCACGCCGCCGGCCATGCAGAGGTTCGCGAGGCCGTATTCCTGCGCCAACGACCGCGTCAAGGCGAGCATCACCTCCTCCGTGACGGCCTGGACGGACGCGGCGATGTCCATGTGAAACTGGGTCAAGAGCTCCGTGTCGGGGGCGCGCACCGGCTGGCCGAACAACGCGGCAAACCGGTCGTTCGTCATCGTCAGGCCGGTGCAGTAGTCGAAATACGACTGATCGACGCGGAACGTGCCGTCCGGCTTCAGGTCGATGAGGTTGTCGAGGATCAGGTCCTTGTATTTCGGTTCGCCATAGGGTGCCAAGCCCATCAGCTTGTATTCGCCCGAGTTGACCTTGAAGCCGGTGTAGTAGGTGAAGGCCGAGTACAGCAGGCCCAGCGAATGGGGAAAATGGAGCTCCTTCTCGATCTTGAGGTCGTGGCCGCGGCCGACGGCGACCGTGGTCGTCGCCCACTCGCCGACGCCGTCGAGCGTGAGGACCACGGCATCCTCGAACGGCGACGGGAAGAAGGCGCTGGCCGCGTGGCTGAAGTGGTGCTCGGAGAAGAGCAGCCGGTCCTTCCAGTCGAAGGCCGCGTCGTGGCGCTGGAGCTCCTTGCGCAGCATGTCCTTCTGGAACAGCTTCTCCTTCAGCCAAACCGGCATCGCCATGCGGAACGACTGGAAGCCCCGGGGCGCAAACGCGACATAGGTTTCGAGCAGCCGCTCGAACTTGAGGAACGGCTTGTCGTAGAACGCCACCCAGTCGACATCGCGAAGTCCGCAGCCCGCCGCAGAAAGGCAATAGTCCACAGCGTGACGCGGATAGCCGGCGTCATGCTTCTTCCGCGTGAACCGCTCCTCCTGCGCCGCTGCAACGATGGCGCCGTCCTCGATGAGGGCGGCCGCGCTGTCGTGATAGAAGGCGGAAATGCCGAGGATGCGGGTCACGACCTAGAAGATCGTGTAGATGAACGGCGCCACCGCGGATCCCTGCGTCAGCACCACGAGCCCGCCGAACAGCGCCAACGTGACGATGACCGGCAGCAACCAGAACTTCTTGCGCACGCGCATGAAGTGCCACAGCTCTGCGATAAACGACATCTCGGCCTTCCTAGAATTGGTTCTTCATCGAGCCGCTTAGCGGCCCCGGTTCGTCGCGCGCGATCCAGTAGCTCGCCGCCTTGCCGTCGCGCTTGAGGTGCAACAGGTCCTTGCCTGCCAGCCGCATGATCACCGCGACAGGCACGACGGCAATCACGAACACCAGGGCCATCACGACCGGCGTCGCGATCTTGCCCAGCAGCAGCCCGAATTTGAACCACAGCAGATTGAGGGGCCGCAAGGCGCCCGGCCGCAGCAGCGCGACGCCGGCGAACGCCACCGCCACACCGGCCGCCCAGAACCGCACCGCGCCACCGTCGAGCAGCGGCCAGACGGCAATGACCGCGAAGGCGGCGGCAAAGACGAGGCCGAAACCGCGCTCTGAGCCGATCTTGATCTCGGTGTGGCTGTCGGGCTTCTCGTGCATCGTTCAGGCGGCGGCGCGCCGACGCCGCGTCGGCAGGCACATAGTGGCGGCGCTCATGGCTTGCGCGCGACGATGTACTGAAAGGGTGCGATCACCGACGGCAGAATCAGGCTAACACGTTCATGTCCAGGGCGTAGATCATCCGGGCCAATGCCGCGCCGTCCTTCATCCAGTAGACGGTGAAGTAGCCCAGATAGTTGCGGTCCTTGAAGTGATGCTCGATTTCAAAGCCAGCGTCCTCGAGCTGCGCGACCATATCGTTGAAGATGATCGCTTTTTCGCCCTCCTCGATGAGGTCGTTGCGGACGAAATAGTCCTTCACGAAGTTCACCGGGTCCAGGCGATCGGTCTCGATGATCCAGCGCGGCGGATAGTAGTAGTTCGGCTCGACGATCAAGAGCCTGCCGCCGTCTTTCAGCGCGCCGTGAATGCGACGCAGCGCGGCCGGTTTGTCGTCTATGTGGTGCAAGACGTTGCTGATGTTGGCGACGTCGAACTTGGTCGTGAACCCGATCCTGCGCGCATCGGCGACGGCGAGACGCAGACGGTCCTGTGGGACCCCGGCGGCGTCGAGAAGCTGCTTGGTGTACTCGACGCTCTCCTTGCAGATGTCGAAGGCGACCACGTCGTTGTCGGACAAAAGAAAGTACGGCGTCAGGTAGTTCACGCCGCAACCGACCTCCAGAATCGACTTCCCGGTGAGTTTGCCGATCCTGTCTTCCCACCAGTATTTGCGGGCGATGCCGACGCGCTTGTTGCCGCCGTCCATCTCCCACAGCACTCTTCTGTCCAGGATGTCCGCCAGCCGGTCCTTGTCGAAGCCCGCGTAGTACCGGTCCAGCCGCTCGATCGCCTGCTTTTCGAAGAAGTTGTGCAGGTCGTCGCAGTCGTCGAAGTAGGTGATGCCGTCCTTGTTGACGGCAAATGTGCGCTCGCACGCCGAACACGCGAGCCGGCCCTCGGCATCCTCGGCCAGCGCCTCGTTGCAGTCGGGGCAAACGTAAATCGACAAAGCCGTCTCTCCTCAGCGCTCGGACCGGCCGTGCCGCCCCGGCGAAACGCCCAAGCGCTCCGTGCACGGCGGCCGCGCCGGCGTCAAAACGATGCTCGCTTGAACAGGGACCAAGGCAGCAATCGTACCGCAGTACAGACGTAGAACCACCAGCGCGGAAGGTAGCGCATTCCGCCGCCGCGTGCCATGTCGGCGACGATCCGCCGGGCGACTTCGTCCAGTTCGGCCGCCGGCAGCGGCCCCCGGGCCCGGCCCGCTAGCATGGCCGTCGACATGTAGCCGAGCCGATAGAACTGCACGGTGCAGGCGGTGTCGCGCAGGTGGTGGCGCAGCGCCTCGAAATAGAACTCGAGGCCGCGCTTGGAGGCGCCGTAGACCATGTTTGACCCGCGCCCGCGTACCGCGGCGACGGAACCGACGCCGACGCACCACGCGGTCCGGCGCGCGGCCAGGTCCGGCAGGAAGGCGTTGACGATGCGCACACCGGCCAGGAAGTTTACCGCCACCAGTCGTTCGACGATCCGGTCCGGCAGCTGGCCGCGGTCTTCCTCGACCCCCAGCCCGGCGACGTAGAACAGCGCCTCGATGCTGCCCAGAGAGGACAGGACCTGCTGCCGCAGCGCCGCGGCGTCGACGTCGGCGAGGTCCGTGGCCGCGTAGCTGACATGCACGCCGCACAGCAGCGAGAGATGGGCGGCTGTCGCGGCGAGATCGCGCTCGTCCGTCGCCACCAGGAAGAGGTCGTGCCCCGCCGCTGCCAAGTGTTCGGCCAAGGCCCGACCAAGCCCCGCCGAGGCGCCTACGATCAGGCATTTCAAAGGCCCAGCCGCTCCGATAGCCGAGACGCAAACAACCGGTCGGGATCGAACTCCCGCAGGCGGCGGCGGAAGGCGTCGTAGCCGGCGTACTGATCGCGCGCGGCCTCGGCAGACACACGCGGGTCCTTGATCAGGTTCGTGATCGCGCCGACGGCCAGGTTCAGCCGGTCCAGTTCGGCCAGGAGGGCCAGCGAGCGGGCGCCGTTCGGCAGGTGAAAGCCGAAGCTGACGCCGTCGCCGCGGTACCAGAGCAGGTTGGGGTCGCCGCGGAACAGCTTCAGCGACGCCAGCCCGAACGGCACGCGATGCTTGCGCAACAGCGCCTCCAGGTCCTCGACGTAACGCTCGACCTGGGTCGACGGCACCAGCGCCTGATGCTCCAGAAATCCCCGCCTGCCGTACGCCTTGAAATACTCCGGCAGCGCGGCGAACGGGAACAGCAGGCTGAACATGTCGGTGGCGGTCGTACGGTGCCGGTTGAGGCGATTGTAGGCGAAGTTCGCCAGCCGAAGCGAGGCGGCGTTGAAGAGCCGGGGCCAGCCGGCGCCCGCCGTGCTGTGCAAGGGGCGGATTCGCGGTGGCGCGGCCGGGCGCGCGTCGCCGTCGCGCACGGTGCCGCGCACGACGAAGCCTTCGCCCAGGCGCGGTCCGAATGTGGCGAGGTCGTGCCAGCTGTAGAGCACGTCAAAGCGGTCCTGCTCCCGAACCATGGTCTCGACGGTCTCGACGAGACCGGAAACGGACGTCCGCTCGATGACGGCACGGTGGCCCTGCAGCGGTTTCACGGCGATGCGGGCCGCGATGATGATGCCGGTCAGTCCCAGGCCACCGCAGGTCAGTTCCAGCAGCGCCGCGTCGCGGTCGCGACTGAGGACCATCTCGCCGTGGGACGGGTGATACAGGCGGATCTCCTCGACGTGGTCCGAAAAGACGCCTTCTCGGTACTGGTTCTTGCCGTGAACGTTGGCGGCGATGCAGCCGCCCAGCGTGATGTCGGGATAGCCCGGTTGCACCGGGACTTGCAGCCCTTTTGGCGTCAGGAAGGCGTACAGCTCGCCGAGCGTGATGCCCGCCTCGGCCAGGACAGTCTGGTTGTCGGCGTCGAACTCCAGCAGGCGGCTGAAGCGTCGCATGTTCACGACAAGCGAGCCGGCGCCGAAGCTGGCGCCGGCCAGCGACAGGCCGCTGCCCTGGGCGATGAGCTTCCGTGCCTGCCGCAACGTCTCGATCGCCCGATAGCGGTCGGGCAGGACCCACTGCGCCCGGCACCGTTCGTGCAGGCCGAGACAGGCGAATTCGCGTGTGCTCGTGGTCAGGCCAACGGCCACCGGATCCCCAACCTCAGGACCGCCGCTCGGCCCCCGCAACGCAGGCGGATGAACGATCGCCCGTCACGGAAGCGTCGGCCGGCGGTTCACGCCCGCCGGTGGTTCGTCTTGATGAGCTTGAAGGCGCCGCCGATCTTCGAGCCCAACTCCACGAGCGAGCGGGTCTGGATCGCGCTGCGCAGGATGTACTTGGGCCGGAAGTAGAACCGCCGATAGGCCTGCTTCTGCAGCTTGATGAGCGTCTCAAGATCGAGGTGCTCGTCCCAGTGATCGACGATGAAGCCCTTCGTCGGGTTGCGCGCGAAGTCCGCCCACCGGCCCGGCGGGATGACCTCCTGCGCCACCGCGTTGTCGTACATCTCGGTGTTCGGATAGAGCTTCAGGACGCCGATCTGCGCATAGTCGGGGTCGAGATCGATCAGGAAATCGATGCTGCGCTTGATGTCGAAGACGTTCTCTTCGAAGGGATGCCCGATGATGTAGTCGGCGACCGAGATAATGCCCAGCTCACGGCACCACTTGAACGCCTTACTGACTTTCTCGGTGTTCGTGCCCTTGCGCAGGGCCTTGAGACCCTCGTCCGTCCCCGTCTCGACGCCGAACGAGATCATGCGCAGGCCGGACTGCTTGGCCCGGGCCAGCGATTCCCGCGTCACCGTATTCACGCGGCCACGGAAGTCCCAGGTGATCTTGACGTTTCGCCGATCGAGCTCGTCGCAAAGGTCGATGATTTTCTGAGGCGTGATGTTGAACAGGTCGTCGTAGAACCTGAACTCCGTATAGCCCTGCTCGATGCACTTCTCGATCTCGTCGACGACGCCTTCCGCCGTGCGCTGGCGATAGCTCTTGATCGGAACGTCGCAGAAGGTGCAGCGGAACGGGCAGCCGCGCGAGCTGAGGATCGTCGCCAGGTCCTTGGTGACGCCCAGGATGTTCTGGTAGGGGATGTGGCGGATCCACTTGCGATCGACATCCGGCAGCGCGTCGATGTCGTCGACATAGGCCGCCGGCACCGTGATGCGCTTGAGGAAACGCTTGTCGCGAATCGGGTTGTCGAGGCGCTCCTTGATCGACTCGGCGGTGTAGACGCCGACGATCTTGGTGAAGTCCTCGCCTTTCTCCAGGCAGTTCACGAGCTCGGTGAAGGCGATCTCGCCCTCGCCGACCACGATCGAGTCGAACTGCGGCAGCTCGGCGGCTTCCTTCGGATAGGCGATGGGGTGGTGGCCGCCCAGGCAGACGTGGCAGTCCGGGTTCGCATCTTTCGCCGCCTCCGCCACCATGCAGACGTCGACGAGGCCGACGGTGAAGCTGGTGACGCCGACGATGTCGGGCTGGATTTCCTCGAGATACCCACGCAGCTTGACGTGCGAAATCCGCTCGCCGATGCAGTCCTTGAAGAACAGCTCGTGACCGGTGGTGTGGGCTTCGAGGTGCGAAATCACATAGAGCGCGCCGAGCGGCGGGAATTCGCCGAACGCATCGGCCTCCAGGAACTCCTCGCCCTGCTCGTCGGGGTTCTCGATGACCTTGTTCTCGTCAGGCGGGTTGACGATAAGGATCTTCATAGAAGGGAGCCCCCCAAGACGCTTTGCCTATGCCGCTGCGGCACCTGCCCGCAACTCTCGCCTGCGGCAGGACCTAGGCTCTGTACCACACCGTGACAATAGACCGTCCGAACTTTCTCGCCACGACCCGATCGGCAATCGTGGACGCCGGCACCATGATGCGGTCCCACAACCTGACCTGAGCCAAACTCGGCGCGGCGGACGATAACAAAAGCCGATTCGCCATGCTAGCCAACATGCCCACGGAATCAAGATAAAACGCGGCCTCCGGACGCAGGCCCGCGGGCGTGAGCGCCAGCAGCTGCCGCTTGGAATAGCGGCGGAAATGCCCGATGGCGGCGTCGAATTCCGAAAACAGCCACTGGAACGCCGGCGACAGGACGACCAGGCGGCCGCGCACGTCGAGTCGCGCCGCTGCCGCGGCCAGTTCGGCCGCATCGTTCTCGATATGTTCGAGGACGTCGATGTAGATGATGGTGTCGAAGTCGCCGTCCTCGCCGCCCAAGTCGGCCAGACCGCCGCTGCGCACGGCGCAGTTGCCCGGCAAGTCGCCGCGTGCCCGCCGCGCCTCGAGCTGCGCGGCGAGCTCGGCGTCGGGCTCCAGGCAGACCCAGCGCGCCTCGCGGCCGGTGCACAGGGCCGCGGTGGTGCCGCCGATGCCGGCGCCCACCTCCAGCACGCGGCCCGAAATGTAGGGCCGGAGCGAGCGGGCCAGATAGCGCTTCCAGTTCGTGGCGGTGGCGAAGAGATCGAGCTCGGTGCCGCGGTAGCGGAAGTCCGCCGTCATGCGTCTGCGGGCCACAACCGCCGCACGCCGGCAACGTACTGCGAGGCGTAGAGCGCGGGCACGATGTGCATGGTCGTCCGGTTCTGCAGGATCAGCAGGCTGCTGGTCAGCAGCACGAACAGGGCCTGGGTGAAGATGATGGCCAGCAGCCCGACCATGAACGAGGCCCAGCCGAGCACCGCCACTTCCGTGAACAGCCGCAGGAGGACCACGCCCGTGGCCAGCGCGACGCTGGCCATACCGACCACCAGCGCGATGCGAATCGGCACGGTCTCGGAGAACACCGAGATCGAGAACAGGCCGTGCGTGACGAGGCTTGTGAAGTTCATGTTCGACTGGCCGTGATAGCGCTTCGCCCGCACCGTCGGGATGTAGGCGCGGCTGAATCGCGACTGCAGGATCGTCGCCGGCAGGCTGTTCCACAGGTTCGGCATGTAGGCGATGGCGCGCGCTGCGGCCACCGGCAGCAGGGAGTAGTTGCCGAACGAGATCACCCGGCCCGTCAGCAGTCGGAAGACCAACTTGTAGAGGCGGTAGCCGAGCCGAAAGACCGCGCCCTCCGAGCGCCGGTGGCGTTCGGCCAGCACGATCCGCGTCGGGTCCTGCGCATGACAGGCCAGGAGCTCGGGGATGTAGCGCGGGTCGTCTTCGCCGTCGCCGTCCATGATGATGATAGTGTCGCTGTCGTCGCGCTTGACGATCTCCGAGAGGCCGATGGCGATGGCGCGCTGGTGGCCCAGGTTGCACACCAGGTCGATGACCTCGAGCGAGCGGACGTGCGTCAGCGCGAGCCGCTGGGCCACCTGATCGTGGAGCGGCCGCGTCGAGCCGTCGTTGACGACGATGACCGAGAGCGCACCCGCCAACTCGCCGGCGACGGCGTCGATCTCCGCCAACAGGCGCTCCAGCGATTCCCAGTCGTTGAAGACCGGCACAAGGACGGTCGTTCGAACGACGCTCATGGCCTCGGGCATCGGGCCTCCACAGTAGCTCGGGCGGCTGACACGCCGGCTCGCACCTTGACGGGCGTCGCCGGCCCGGCCTCATGCGCGCTGTTCGCGGCCCCCCTGCATTGCGGCGACCATCGGCCCGGCCCGGCGTCCAGCGCGCCGACGTCAAGACAGCGTGCCCCCTATTGCACGCGAATGCACATGGTGAGGCTGGTCCGACAGGTCTCGTAAGTTTGAGTCGGCTCCGAGCCACCGAAGAGATTGTCGAGCAGGATCAACGGCGTCGTGGCAGCGGCAATGAAGGCCTTGGCGAGCCAGCCGAGGTGGCGTTGCCGCTCCCGAATGTCGTCTGCCTGGCTCTTCCACGCGTAGACTAGCTTGCGCAGTTTGGACCCGGCGAACCAGATCTCCGACGTATCGATACCTGGACACGAGAAGCGCGAATAGAGCAAGAGATCGATACTTCTCAGGCTCACCGTTCCCAACGGCAGAAAGAGGATGATGCTGCCGCCCTTGCGGATGTGTGGCCGAATCCGCTGGTACATCTCGTCGAAACGAAACGGGTTGCCGACGTGATAATCGAGCTCGCAGAGGCAGACGTCAAACAACCGATTGCCAAAAAACTCGTCCGGCAGCGTGTGCGCCCCGACGGTGGAAGCAGCGCAGCGCATGTGGTTGCCATTGACCGACTTGAAGAACCTGCTGCCTAGGTAGCCTTCGTCGCTGCGCGTCATGACGACGAGAGCGTCGGTCTTGCGGCGTCCGGCGATGGACTCGTTCAGGAATTCCATGACCTTCTTGAGGTCGGGCCGCATCACGTGGATGCGGCTGACATAAGGTGGCACCCCAAATACGCGGGAGGCCAGGACCTGTATAAGCCCCTTGAATTCGTAATGCGGGTGGGCACTGCCGCCGCCGGAAAAGAAGTCCCTTAAAGTGTCGTCGTTCTCGACGTGGTTCTCCAAGAGTTCGCGGCTGTAGCAGAAGGCATCGTATTTCGTCTTCTGGCCTTGCCAGTACATGTGACCCGATGCCGGCGTCGGCCGGCCTGCCAAGTGGAAGATTCGGTCGACGAATTTAGCGAGCCGCTTTTCCGCATCCTTGGCCTCGGGCGGGATGTCGCGGGAATGCAGATAGAGCGTGAACTGCCCCAGCGTGCGGTGATCGTTCGTTGTGAACTGGAAGTGCTTGGCGATCTGCTCCTCGCTCGGCCAACCGACCCTCACCAGATCATGTTGCGCATCTTCGTCCTGTAGCTCAAGCATCAGGAATTCGTCTGAATCGCGCATCGCGCAGATCCGCGTCTCCGGGCAGGCCGCCTCCAAGATGCCGTAGTCCCAGAAGGTGTCGATACCGGTCAGCACTTTCTCCGGCATCATGCAGACCAGCGCGAACGGCGCCTGCCGACAGATCATCGTGTAAGGATCGACCTGCCAATAGAACTGCTCGAAGAGTTCCATGTAGTAGAGGCGCTGATTGATCGTCTTGGCTTCGATGCAGTAGTGCTTGTTCTTGAGAATGATTTCCGCCATCTCGCGATGGGGAACGCTGATCGTCGAGTTGTCGAAGTCGAAGCGCGAGCGCAGAAGCGGCTCGACCTTTTGCTCCAGCACACGGTAGCTGGGCGCCACGATCAGCCGGTTGCCAGCTTTCATGCGCTTGGCCAGATTGGCGAACGAGCCGTCGGCCAGGATGAAATCGGTGAAGGTGAACAGCAGAAAGGTGCTCTTCATCTTCTCGCCGAGGTCTTCGAAGCCGCGGAAACTGGCCAGCGTGATCGTCCAGCCGTACATGTCGGGGAACAGGATGTCGTCCATCGAGACGAGCCTGACCTGGCAGCTCTTGCGCACGCGCGCGATGGTGCGATGCCCGCTGATATAGTCGAAGAACTTGCTCTCGGTGACGATCGTCACCTCGCAGTTGAAGTCCTTCACCAGCGTCGGCAGGTTGCCGGGCGCGAGCGCCGCCGGCAGGGTCAGGTCCAGCATGCGCTCGACATACTGGAAGCCCCACGCGATCAGGATGAACCGCGCCGGCGCGTTCTTGCTCGCCCGGGCGGGGGCTTTCGTGGTCCGCCGCAGCTCGCGGACCTGGACCCGCGGGTTGAGCGTGCCCGCCGTCGTCGCCTGCCCGGCGTCGTTCGCCGGCACCGAGACGTCGCCTGTGGGTTCGTCCAAATCCAGTTTGGCAGCGTCTGACGTCATGGCCGTGCGTTTCAACTCTGCGACTTCGGGGGGAAGTACCTGGCGCCGATTCCGACGTTCATGCGGCTCTTGAGCAGTCGAACGCGGCTTTCCGGCAACCGCTCACGGCCGGCGCCGTCCTCACGGTCCCGGTGTTCGGGAACACCGTTCCAGAACCATACGAGATACCACAGGAACCTGAGACCCCGGTCCGGCGTGAACGGCTCGAGCGCCGCCTTGAGTGCGCTGGTGTCGCCCTGCTTCTGCGCTTTGCGCAGGGCCTGGCGGGCATCGAGGTTGCGGCGTGTGTACTCCGCGATGATCCGTTCGGCGCGCCGCTCGACGGGCGCCCAACGGTCGTTGACGTCACAACCGTGCCAGCGCGCGAAGATCGGGTAGATGTCGTAACGGAACTTGTCCATCCACTTCACGAACAAGACCTGGTTGAGCATGTAGCCCTTGTTCCAGCGACCGAACCAGCCGCGGCCCTTCCACCAGCGCCATTCGTACTTGACCGCCATCTCGTCCCGCGGAGTCAGGCCGAGCGGGAACAACTCGTCGGAGTCGGTGACGACGTGGACCGCCTCGCCGACCTTGGCGTGGCCGAAGTTCTCGAAGGCATAGACGCCGTCGATCGTCCAGTAGTCGAAGGACTCGGCCTTGTGCTCGTCGAGCGACCGGTAGTTCATCAGGAATGGCGCCCAGTTGTGACCGAACATGACGACGCCGTCCTCGCCCGGGACCTCGAAGTAGCAGCAGATGGGGAAGTGGTCGACGGTGTGCTGCTTGTGCAGCGTCCCGAAATTCCACGAGTCCCAGTTGCCGGCGAGGGTCTCCGAGTGGAAGTTGCGCACGCCGATCTCGGCCGCCTTGCGCATCGGCACGTTGATGACGCCGTCGTCCGAGATCATGCCGCCCGCCTCGATGTCGGCCATCACCCCTTCGGTCTCGAAGCGAACGGCCTGGCACAGCACCAGGTCCTTGCCCTCATGCAGCAGCCGCTGGACCGTCGTGACACTGCCGTCCGGCACCACCGTGTCCGGATTGATGTTGACGGCGGCGGCGCGGGCCTCGAACGTGGCTGTGGTGAGCAGCCGGTGGCCGCGGCCCATCTTGTGGTACTTCCAGTAGAAGTAACGGTCGCCGATGTCGATGAACTCGGGCGTGATGTACTCCGTCATCCGCTGGAACAGGCGATCTCTCTGCAGCTCCTCCCAGTCGTCGACCGAGGTGCAGATGAGGAAGCGCGCATCGCGCTTGTTCTCCAAGGCCGGCAGGTTGTTGGGCGACAGCAGGGAGGCGATCGTCAGCTCGCAGAACAACTCGCGGAACTCGGCGCCCCAAAAGACGATCAGAAAATAGAGCGGCGGCAATGCGTCATCGCTGCTGAGCGCTTCGCTTGAAACGGACAAAGTACTGTCAGGCATCGGCATTTTGGCGTTTTGAAGATGGCTGCGAGCTGGTGAGGTGGCCGGTTCTTTGGTCGTCAATGCCGCGCGCGTCGTGCCGCGACCGGCCGCCGCCGGCGGCCCGGGCGCCAGCCGCGGCGCGGCTCGGCCTGGCGCGATGGCCCGGCCCTGCGCGAACGCGTTGACGCGTTATCTTGCACCACGTCCCCATGACTGCCACGCCGCGCCTGGACCTCGGACAAGGCCGTCCGCGGCCACACGCCCCTCTCCGCCGTCCCACGTGAGCCACGATCACGGCCCGTGAAGCCGGCACCGAGCGTCGCACAGGCGAACCGCAACCGGTCGGACTCGCAGCCAAAAAACTATGGGCGGGCGTCCCCCGACACCAACCTTACCGATTAGCACTTGTCCCCCAACGCGTACAACCATTGGATTGGTGGATACACCTATTATTCCTGATTCCGGCCGATTGCGCGCAGGATTTCATATGCGAACAGCGCATAGCCCTTGGCGTTGTAGTGCGGTTCGCCGTGGTTGCGCGGGAAGAACTGCCCCGGGTCGCCCGTCGCGCGCATCTTGGCGTCGATATCGACGATCGGGATGCCCAGGTCGCGGACGCCGGCCAGCACCCGGTCGAGGTGCGTCTCCGACCACGTGCCGCGGTAGTTGAGCACGCTGCGCACGGGCACGAAATGGAACGTGCCGCCCCAGCTCTCGACCTGCTGTTTGGCCATCTTCATCATCTCCAGGAACAGGACGATGATGTCCCGGTCGCTGGTCAGCGTCTTGAAGGCGGTGACACCCAGCACCGACTGGATGTAGGCGAGCCTCTCGGGGTCGGTCGGGCGGCCGCCGTCGACGAACGCCTTAACGCCCGCGTAGTAGTCGCCGACGGTCTCCTGCCACATCGGATCGTGCGTGAAGATATGCTTCCACAGCGCGTCGACCTCGCCCTGTCGCACCGCCAGACCTTGCGAAAACTGGCTGTTGAAGTACTGCGTCAGGAACGGGCTGCGCAACTCCCGGTCGCGAAAGTCGGGGAAGTCGTTGCGCTCGTAGTGGAACCAGGCCACGGCCCGGGGCTTGAGCAGCGGGCCGTATTCCCTCAGCGCCGCGAGGTTGGTCAGCGGCCCGCTGCCGCCGACGCCGGCCGAGACGGCGGCGAAGCCGTTGCGGCGCAGCACGCCGGCGACGGTCTGTTCCTGATGCACGCAGAAGCCGTAGACGTAGGAGTCGCCCAGCACCAGGATGCGGTCGGTGTTCCAGTCGTAGACCGTGTCTTCGTTGTTGTAGCCGTAGCGGTCGGTGCGGATGATCGGCTGCTGGACCTGGTCGCCCTCGTTGCAGTGCACCGTGGTGACGTTGGCGATGCCGCTGACCGGCAGAATGTCGATCTCGCCCTTGTCGACCAGATCCAACAGAAAATGCGGCGAGACCAGCCGATAGGTCTCGACGCCCGAGGCGCGCAGCGCGGACTTGATCTCGTCGTGCGAGCGGTTGTCGATCGGCCGGGGCGGCAGGTCGGAGGTGTCTAGCGGCGAGCTCGGCGCCGCGATGGGCTGGGCGACGGCGCGATCCGCCACGAGGGCGCGCACCACGTGCCGGTCAACGATCGTCACGAGGTCGCGGCCGGTCAGCTCCAGCGCATAGTTGCCGGCGGCGGCTGCGACGGTGACCGAGACGATGAGCACGACGAGGTTCTGCTTGCGCGCCCGCCCCATGCCCAGGATCGTCACCGCGACGGCCGCCATGGCGGCCGCGGCGACGGCGCCGACGATCCAGTTGTTGACCGGCACCGGGCTGTTGCGGAGCAGCCAGTAGCAGGCAAAGCCAAGACCGGCGGCGAGAGCGACCAGGATGCCGTTCACCACGATCGCGCCGAGGGCCTTCGGCTCGACGCGCCGCACCGAGAGCCGCCGGGCGACCGGCGTGTCCCGGAACGACGGGTGCTGGCACAAGAGGCCGACGACGACGAAGCCGGCCAGCAGAGCCGCAGCGCCGGCGAACCACCATCCGCTCACGACGAGCGCGGCAGCGCCGAGCACCACAAGCCCGGCGACCCCGACCAGAACTGCCGACTTCACGGACCTCGCCCTTCCGAGTCGCTTGCGCACCGGCCCGTTGGCGCGGGCCGCGCGCACATGACGCAACGGCAGAAGGGCTGTCAAGGATCGACGCTTATCGCCGCCGCGGATCGGCTGACGCGCCGTCCCGGCTACGCCCTGCCCGGCATGAGCAGCACGTGACAGGTCAGGCCATAGACGACGACGGCGACCGTGGCGACCAGGTGCAGGCCGGTGGCCGCGACCAGGCTCGGCGCGGCGGCGACGCCGAACCCGGTCAGCGCCAAGAGGCCGGCGGCCTGGAACAGCCCGACGTTCGTCGGCACCACGGCGATGACGTTCGCCAGGCTGACGAAGGCGAGCGCGAGCAACGACGCCGCGAGAGGCAGATCGGGCAGCAGCGTCGACAGGTAGACATGGAATCCCGCGAGGCTGACGAGCCAGCTCAGCGCGGTCAGTGCCAGCACCAGGCGATGCCGGCGGAAATCGGAGATCGCCAGCAGGCCGTCAAGGACCGACGTCGCGGCCCCGGCGATCTTCGCCCGCAGCGCGCCCCGGCGACCCCAATCGCCGAGTCGGGGCGCCATGACGCGCCCCAACCGGCGCCCCCACAGCGCCAGCCCGAGGTACAGCGCCACCACGACGCCGATCCAGCCGGCCCCGACATGCCGCCACGGGTTGTCCTGGCCTTCCCATACCAGCGCGACCAGGCCGACCATCAGGACGACGCTGAGGAAGTCCAGCACACGCTCGATCATCGCGGCGCCGACCGCATAACCGGCGGATCCGCCGTGCAGCTTGACCCAGAGCGGAGCGGCGGCCTCGCCGGCCCTCAGCGGCATCAGGTTGAGCAGCATCTGGCACCAGCCGGCGCCGAGGAGCAGCCGCGTCGCCGGCAGGGGCACCGTGCCGCCAAGCAGCGCCACCCAGCGCAGGCCGCGTAGCAGGATCGTCGTCATCATCGCCAGCCACAGAGCGCCGGCGGCAACCAGCGAGGGGCCATCGAAGGCGCGTTGCCAGTCGCTGAGATCCGGCCACTCGTCGACGACGGCCCAAGCCACGAGCGCCAGCACCGCGACGCTCAGCGCGGCTTGCCCGAGCCATTTGGTCATGAAGCGGCGGCCTCGCGACGCTCAGGCCACAGCCGTCCCGGAACGATCGGCGGCGCGCGACGGCATTGGACGGCAGGCCCCGGGGCGGTCGTTGCGTCCATCGGAATTTCTGTGAAGATGCGCCGCTCCATCCTGACGGGTGGCGTCGCGCCCCCGATTCCGGCCTCGCATGCAAACTAGCACGATCCTCGGCATCTCCGATTCCCACGACGCCGGCGCGGCGCTCGTCGTCGACGGCCGGCTGGTCGCGGCGGTCAATGAAGAGCGGCTGGTCCGCAAGAAACAGGTCGCCGGGTTCCCGGCGCGGTCGATCGAGAGCGTGCTCGACATCGCTGGCGTGGCACCCCGCGACGTCGCCGCGGTCGCCCTCGCCGGCCGCATCCGCCATGGCGAAATGCCGATCAACAACGATTTCTCGCGGGAGGACGGGCGCTTCGGGCTGGGTCAGCAGATTGCCGAGGCAGTCGATTCGCTGCCGCTCGCCCAGGCGGGCATGCACAGCGAGTTCCTGGGCGCGGGCTATCGCGGCGTCATGTCCGCCGTCGGCCAACGCCGGGCCCGTCGGTTCCGCGACCGCCTCGGGCAACTGGACATCGACGCGCCGCTCACCGCATACGATCACCACGACAGCCACATCGGCGCCGCCTACTACGGCTCCGGTATCGCCGAGTGCCTGGTCCTGTCGAACGATGGTTTCGGCGACGGCCTGTGCGGCAAGGTCGCCGTTGCCCGGGATGGCGCGATCCGGACCATTGCCGCGAACAGCTTCTTCAACTCGATCGGCGTCTACTACAACTACGTCACCAAGCTGTGCGGCTTCGACAAGAGCTATCACGCCGGCAAGACCACGGGGCTCGCGGCCTACGGCTCGCCGGAGGCGACGATCGACGTGTTCCGCCGGCTCATCGCCTGGGACGCCGCACGCGAGGCCTACGTCAACCGTGGCCCGATCTTCCGCAACGCCCTCAAGCTATTGCGCCGCGAACTGGCCGGCGTCGCGCGCGAGGACGTCGCCGCCGGAATGCAGCGCCACCTGGAGGATGTGCTCGTCGCCATGGCCAGCCATTTCGTCGCCAGGACAGGGCTCGACCGGCTGGTCCTGGTCGGCGGCGTGCACGCCAACGTGCGGGCCAACCAGCGCATCGCCGAGCTGCCCGACGTGAACGAGGTCTTCGTCTTCCCGCACATGGGCGACGGCGGCCTGGCGGCCGGCGCGGGATACCTGCGCGCCGCGTCCGGCCCGGCAGGCACCGGAATCTGCGCGCCGCTGGAGAGCGCCTATCTGGGGCCCGCTTTCGACGAGCGCGACATCCTCGCCAGCATCGACCAGCACCCCTGCCGCCGCGACCGGCCGGACGACATGGCCGCGGCGATCGCCGGCCATCTGGCGCGCGGCGCGGTCGTGGCCCGCTTCGACGGCCGCATGGAGTACGGCCCGCGCGCCCTCGGCAACCGCTCGATCCTGTGCGAGGCGACCGATCCGGGGATCAACGCGCGGCTGAGCGCCCGGTTGAAACGCACCGAGTTCATGCCGTTCGCGCCGGTGATCCGTGCCGAGGACGCGTCCGCGTTTTTGCAGAACGTCGACCCAGTGACCGCGCGCAGCGCCGAGTTCATGACTGTGACGTTCGACGTGACCGATCGCTGCAAGCGCGAGGCCCCCGCCATCGTCCACGTCGACGGCACGGCGCGGCCGCAGATCCTGCATCGCGAACGCAACCCGGGGCTCGACGACGTCCTGCAGGCCTACAGGCAGCTCACCGGCCGCTCGGTGCTGGTCAACACCAGCTTTAACGTGCACGAGGAACCCATCGTCTGCTCGCCGGACGACGCCATGCGCGCGTTCATGGAGAGCGGCCTCGACATGCTGGCGATCGGCCCGTTCATCGTCACCCAGGACTGACGCGCTCAGCCATCACCGGGCCACCAGCCGGCGACGGCGCCGAGGTCTAGCCGCTCCGCGTCGCCGAGATCGCGCAGGCGGCAGCCGCGCCCGGCGAACGCCCCGAAGCGATGAACGATCGTGCCGTCGATCGCGCCCGAGAACAGCACGCCGGTCTGGTTGAGGTTGGCCCGGAACAGGCGCACCGGGGCGTCGGCGGCGAAGTCCGCCCGCAGGCAGTGGCTGTACTCCAGCGGCAGGACCAGCACTGACGTGCCGTCACTCCGCGCCTCAAGCCAAAGGCCGCCGCGCCGGACGTCGAGGCGGCTGGCGGTGGCGGCAACGAGTCCTTCGGGCAGCGGCGTCTCGACGATCACCTGCCGGCGGAAGTCGACGGCCGGCCGGGCCATTTCCGCCAGCGTCGAGCGCGCGTCGCGCGCGATCCGTACCTCTGTCGGCGAATAGCCCGTCAGGTTCGGCTCCGCGATCTCGTAGACGTGGTAGTAGACGCCGGTGGGCATCTGGTGGCGCATGACCAGCCGGCCGGCGTCCGGAATCGGCGCGTCGTCGATAACGAAGCGGGTCCCCAGCGCCGCCATGACGCGACCGTTGAACGTCTCCATCGCCATGTGCGCGCGCATCGACGGGGTGTGCGGCCGCTTCAGGAACCGGGAGGAGACTGCGTAGAAGAACGGTGAGGTGAACTGCGTCCCCGACATCAGCGTCGGGATGTTGAAGTACCAGAAACCGTACTGGCGGTGGCCGTTGCCGGTCTGATGCAGCACCGCATGGTCGTAGACGTGCTGGTTGAGGAACATCACACTCTGGATGCCCTCCGCCCCGGCCAGGTTCGCGACCCGGCCGCGGAACGGCGCGCCGTCCGTGAGCGCGGTCTCTGCTTCCAGGTAAACGACGACCGGCGGTTTCGTCGGCGGCCAGGGCCAGGGCCTGTGGTCCGTCAGGCGCCCGGCGTTGACGCGCGAGGCGTCGACGGCGGCCCACGGCACCAGCAGCAGCACGGCGCCGAGCACGAGCGCCGGCCGGCCCCAGGCCCGCGTGTCCCAGTCCAGTTCGTACCACCCCGGGGTCAATACGCGCACGACCTCCGCCAGGCCATAGCCGACGTAGGTCGCGCCGAGGACGATGAACAGGGCGTGGAACGGCAGCGCGATCAGATCGAAGTGGCCGGGCGGCGGCCCCTGCCAGATGCCGCCGCGCCAGACGATCCACAGGACCAGCAGGGACTGCAGCGCCAGATAGCCGACATAGGCGGCGGCGATCCGACGCACCGGGCCGCGGCCGAAGAGCAGCAGCGCCACGCCCGACGCGGCCGCCGCGGCCAGCACGACGGCACCGAAGACCCCTGCCTCCTCGTGCCGGTGGGTGAAGAACGAAACGTCCCGGAACGTGACCGGCACACGCTCGAGTTCCTGCCAGAAGTACGTCACCTTCGACAGCGCGAACAGCTCGTACAGATAGGGCAGGAACAGCACGGCGAGGGCCACTGCGGCGGCACCGCCGAAGGCAAGCTTGCGGCGCCGTTCGCGCCGCGAATCGGCGGTGAGGACGAGGCCGAGGGCGAAGATCGCCGTGACCGGGCCGGCCATGGCGAAGACGACCGACTGGGTGACGATGCAGAACGACAGCAGGGCGAAGATCGCCGCCACGATCGCGTAGTCGCGCCCTGGCCGCGACCGGCCCAGCAGGTAGAACAGCCCGATCGTGACGACGGCGCCGAAGATCGACGTCGTGAAGTTCGGGTTTCCCCACAGGCGGATGTAGGTCAGCGTCGGTACGAAGTACGGCAGGGTCAAGAGGCAGGCGAGCCACGCCGCGACGACCGCGAGGCTGGCGCGCATACCCAGGCAGATCGCCGCGACGGCGGTGGCCGCGAAGAGCTGGAGCGCGAAGACCGTGTAGGCCACCATCGGCACGTGCTGCGCCCCGCCCAGCCAGTTGCCGATCACGAAACCAGGGCTCAGCCGCGTCAGCGTCGGGAACCAGAATTCGCCCTGCGCCTTGAGGAAATCCGTGGTTAGCAGCGGGCGGAGACCCATCCAGTCCAACTGGTTGCGGTTGAGCACCAGCTGGTAGAAGCCGTCGTTGCGCAGGAACAGCACCGCCTCGTGGCGATAGAAGACGATGAGGCTGAGCGCCAGGAACGAGACGACGCTGAGCGCCACGAGAACCGCTTCGCCGAGGCGCACCCCGCCCCGTCGCCGGACCGCGATCACCGGGCGGCGGCCCCGCCGGCGCGGCCACCGAGCTTCAAGAGGGCACCGCGGTGAGCGCGGGCCGGGCGCCCACGGCGCCGGCCGCCGCCGGACCCAGAAACATCAGCGCATCGAGCGCCGACAGGTGGCTTTGGAACGGCGCGCCGTACTGCGGGTAAACCGGATGCGCACAGTCCTGGTAGACGAGGTCGATCCCCGCGTCGCGCCACAGGTCCGCGCGCATGTACTCCCGCCCGGCCTGCGGCGAGAGATAGCGGGACGCGCCGAGGTCCCGGCAGATCGCGACGAGCCGCTCGGTGCGCCCGGCGCCCGCATGGCCGATCTCGCTCGACAGTTGGAATGCCGGGCTGAGGCCCAGCAGGCCGCACAGCACGCGGTGGCCCTCGGCACAGAGCGCAAGCAACCGATCGTAGCCGCAGCCCGTCAGGTACGCCTCGATCGCCGGAAAGCAGAAGTCGAAGTTTGGCGCCCGACGGTAGAAGTGCCGGATCGTCTCGACGTGGTCGGCCTGCCAGGCGCTGCCGGCAAGCTCGACGTCCCTGATTTGCCGAGCCAACCGTCCCCGGCTTACCGGGACGGTGATCCACTGCGGCCCGCCGTCATGGAGCAGGCGATTGCGGTTGCGCCAGCCGTTCTTGTCGAACTGCGCATCGTCATACAGCACGAACGCGTCAGCCCGCGCGACGAGGTCGAAATAGCCGAGCCACGGCAGGTAACCGGGCTGCATGATCGCGACCGTTCGCGACATGGCCGGATTCACTGCCGGGCCGGCACGTCGGTGGCGGACGGCGCCTCGCCGCGGTTGTCGACAACCTCCTCGACCGCGGCTTCGGCCTCGAAATGGTCGCCCCGGTAGATGCGCACGATGAACTCGCCGATGATCGACAGGGTAAAGAAGAAGATGCCCATCGCGAACAGGAACACGTCGAAAAAGATGATCAGGCCGGAGAACGCGCTCGACACGAAGACCTTGTAGAGCAGAATGCCGATGGCGATCAGCACGCTCAGCGCCACGCTGGCGAGCCCGCCAAGCATCATCCAGCCGAACGGCCGCTCGGCGTACAGCGTGTAGATGTCGAGGTACAGGTCCATCCGGGACAGGATGGACCACTTGCTGTGCCCGAACTGCCGCGGCTGGTGCTTGACCGGGATCTCCGCCGCGTTTTGGCTGATCGTATAGGCCATCGCGGGGATCGCCACGCGCGGCGCGCGCTTGCGCAGCATCTGACGGACCACCCGGGCGCTGTACGCCTTGACGCCGCCGAAGTCCGTCTGCTTCACGCCCAGCGTCCGGTTGATCAGGTGCCGGCCGACATAGGACGGCAGCCGGTTGAGCAACAGGCTGTCGCCGCGCGCCGAGCGCACGCCGCTGACGATGTCGTGGCCGGCCAGGACCTTGCGCGCCAGATCGGGCAGGCAGTCGGGATGGAACTGCATGTCGCAGTCGTAGGTGATGACGGCGCGCCCACCGCAGTGGCCGAGTGCGACGTACATCGCGCGCTGCTGGCCCACGTTGTGGCCGAGGCCGACGAACACGACCCGGTCGTCCGTCTCCGCCAGCGACCGCATCTTCTCGGTCGAGCCGTCGGTGCTGCCGTCGTCGACGAACACGATCTCGTAGCTCAGCTCGGCCGCCGCGAGCGCCGACGTCACCGCCTCGTAGCACTGGTCCAGCACCTCGCGCTCGTCGAGGACCGGGATGACGACGGAGACGTCGACGGCGGGTTCCGCCGTTCGCGCCGGCTGCGTCAGGGACACGGGATCTGCCGACACGCCACCGGCCCCGTCAGGACGCGCGTTCCAGCGACGCCTTGGCCATCATGTCGATCCAGCCATGGCCCCAGGACGTCTGCGCCCAGTCGGTGCAGGTCTCGCAGACGCCGGCGCCCGCGTAGTTGTCGCTCAGGTGACGCGCGCGCAGCCCGTCGAGCAGGGCGCCGTGCCACGCCTCGGCCAGCGACATGTCGTCGACCGTGCCGACAAATGACTGGTCGTGCCAGTCGATCGGGCAGAACCGGATATGGCCGCGGAAATCGACGACCAGCCGCTGCCAGAGGTGAGGGCAGGGCCAGCGCCGCGGCAGCGGTCGATCGGTGCCGACGTCGACGGCGCCCAGGTTCGAGTGCAGTTGCCGGATGGCGACCTCGTCGACGCGGGCGCTCCAGTAGTCGCGGAACGCCGCGACCTCGTCTTCGAGACCGGGGTGCTCGATCATCGAGACGACGACCTTGGTCTCGTCCGGATCGCGCTGCGCCAGCAGGTCCTCCATGGCGTCGAGCGTGACCTCGAAACTGAGGCCAACGCGGTAGCGCGCGTAGGTCTCGGGCGTGAAGGCGTCGAGCGAAACGTCGATCACGTGCGGCGGTGCCGCGAGCAGCCGCTCCAGCCGCTTGCCCTTCAACAGGCTGCCATTGGTGGTGAGGTTGATCTTGCGAATTCCCAGCTCGCGCGCCCGCGCGACCATGTCCGCCATGCGCGGGTGCAGCAGCGGCTCGCCGTCCCCGGTGAAGCGCACCAGTTCGACGGGGTAGCGGGCAACCTCCTCGATCGTCTTGGCGAAGTGCCGCCAGCTGATCTGCGTCGGCTGGAAGTCGTCCGCGCGGGCGATGGCCGACTGCGGACAGAACGGGCAGCGCGCGTTGCAGACGTTGTTGACGTCGTACATGACGTAGCGGGGGAAGGCCGCCGCGGCCGGTGTCTCGAATCCGAAGCCGCTCATCGGGAACCCTCGGCCTCGAGCGCCGCGGCCAGCCGCTCGGCGACGTAGTCCACGTCGGCCTCGCTGAGGCCGGGATGCAGCGGCAGGCTCAAGATCGTGCGGCCGACCGCCTCGCTGACCGGCAGCGGCCGGTAGGTGCCGCGGTTCCTTGACCAGGTCATCTCGTGTACCGGCCGATAGTGCAAGCCAACCCCGACGCCATCCTGCGTCAGCCGCGACGCAACGCGGTCGCGCAGCCCTGCGTGGTCGTCGAGGCGGATGTTATACAAATGCCAGGCGTGGCGACAGCCGGCCCGCGTCTCCGGCGGCGCGGTCCAGACGCCGGGCAGCGGCGCCAGGCGCTCTTGGTACCGCGCCGCCCGCTGGGCGCGGACCGCGACGAAGTCCTCCAGCTTGCCGAGCTGAACGAGGCCCAGCGCCGCGCCGATGTCCGAGAGCGTGTATTTCAGCCCCGGCTCGACAACATCGTAGTCCAGACGCGGGCCGCTCGCGTCGCGTGTCACGCCGTGGTAGCGCCGGCCGCGGGCGCGGTTCAGCCGCTCCACGTCGCGCCCGGTCAGCATACCGCCCTCGCCCGTGGTGATGTTCTTGGCCGGGTGGAAGCTGAAGGCCGCGAGCGCGGAACCGGCGCCCACCGGCCGGCCGGCGTATTGCCCGCCCAGTGCATGGCTGGCGTCTTCGATGGCTACCAGCCCGTGGGCCTCGGCGATGGCGTGCAGGCGATCCAGGTCGACCGGGCGGCCGGCGAAGTGGACCGGCACGATGGCCTTGGTCCGCGGCGTGATCCGCCGCTCGACGTCGGCGAGGTCGAGGTTCAGCGTCTCCGCATCGATGTCGCAGAACACCGGCGTGCCGCCCAGCACGGCCACCAGATTCGGCACCGAGACCCAGGTGAACGCCGTCGTAATGACCTCGTCGCCCGGCCGCAGGTCCAGCGACCAGAGCGCGAGACGCAGCGCGGCGGTGCCGCTCGACGTCGCCACCGCGTCGTCGCTGCCGACGTAGTCGGCGAACCGGCGCTCGAACTCGACGCCGCGCGGGCCGGCGCCGATCCAGCCGCTGCGCAGGCAGTCGACCACCGCCTGCTCCTCGTCCTCCGTCAGGAACGGCCGGGCAAGGGGAACTTTCGGGGATGCCCCACGGCGCGCGGTTTCGTCGGAAACCGCCCGCTGCGCCTTACCACTCATGTGCAACGGCGCCCAAACTCGCGCGACAGACTGGATCCCGGCGGCAGGGCACTAGGGCTCGGTCTTGCCGAACCGCACGGCAACAACCTCGCCCGCCGCGTCGACCGGCAGCCGCTCGCGGGCCGCCGCGCCGATGCCGAGCCCCGTATAGGCCTCCAACGCCCAGCCGAGGAACCGGCGCAGGCCGTCCTCGATCTCCACCTGCGGGCGGTAGCCGAAGCTGGTCCACGCCTTCTGGATGTCGGGGCAGCGACGCAGCGGCTCATTGCTGGGATAGCCGTCGGGATAGTCGCGCAACTCGATGCTGGCCGGGGCGTCGTGCAGCGTCACGAACAGGGCCGCCAGGTCGTTCATCGAGATCTCGGGGACCGGTGTGCCGATGTTGTAGACCTCGCCCGGCACGCCGTCCAAGAGCGCGAGCCCGAAACCCACCATGGCGTCGGTCACGTAGCAGAACGTGCGGGTCTGCTCGCCGGAGCCGAAGACCTCGATCGGGGAGGCCGACTTCAGGCGGCTGGCGAAATTGGGCAGGACCCGGTAGTCGCGCTCGCCCATCCCGGGGCCATAGACGTTGAACGGCCGCACCACGACGACGTTGACGCCGTGATACTCGTGGAAGATGTCGCACAGGGTCTCGCCGACGCGCTTGCCCTCGTCGTAGCAGGCCCGTGGGCCGCGGGACGACACGTTGCCGTGGTAGTTCTCCGAGGTCGGCACGTGCTCCGGATCGGGGTTGCCGTAGACCTCACTCGAACTGAAGCTCAGCATCCGGGCGTTGCAAGATCTGGCAAGTTCCAGAATATTGCGCGTCCCCAGCGTCGACACGTCGAGCGTCTCGAGGGGCCGCGTCCGGTAGTGGACCGGACTTGCCACCCCTGCCGCGTGGACGATGAAATCGGGCGCGATATCGAAATCGAGCGGTTGGGTGATGTCGCGGCAATGAAACTCGAACCCCCTGGGCGCGTGGAACCGACCGTCCAGCGACGCCGCGAAATCCACGTTGTCGACGCCGACCACGCGCAGCAGCGCGGTCAGGCGCTCGCGGTTCAGGAGATCGAACAACGCCAGGAAGTGCCGGCCGATGAAGCCGTTCGCACCCGTTACCAGAGCGGTCTTGCCGGCGAACTCGCTGGTAACGTGCTCCAGCCGATCGGCGATCTCGCCAATGTCGGTCTCAAGGAAAGCGTCCATGCCCCCGCCCGCTGGCTCCGCTGCGAAGCCTGATATCAGAACGCCCAACCGGACACAATCGAGCAGCACGCGACGGTCGCACCGCCGCGAGAGCGCGTCATGCCTGGCGATGTAGCGCCGGACGACCGCGGGTTCGCGTACGAACCGCGCGAGACGTGCGTCTGCGGCCAGGCGCTCGCGCCGGATTGCCGGGTCGTGACGAAGCAGACGGCCGATGGCACGGTCACGTTCCGCCGCTGCGCCGCGTGCGGCAGCTACGTGCAGTCGCCGCAGATCGAGGAGGCCTCGCTGCGCCGGCTGTACGAATCGGATGCCTACTGGGGCTCGGAACGGAACCGGGGCGCGACTTATCTCGGCTACGAGGCCGACGAGCCGGCCCGTCGCCGCGAGGCCGCCGCGCGATACGCCCGCGACCTGGCGCCGCTGCTCGCGCCCGCTTCGCGCATCCTCGAGATCGGCTGTGCAACCGGCTCGCTGCTGCGCGTTCTGCGCGAGTACGGCCACGATGCCTCGGGGGTCGACGTGTCGGCGCGCATGGCGGCCGTCGCGCGGGAGATCAACGATGTCCCCGTCGTGGCCGGCGACGTCCTGGCGCAGCCGATCGCCGACGACAGCCTGGACGCCGTCATCCTGCTGGGCACGATTTCGAACCTGCCGCGCCCGCAGGAGCACCTGGCGAGGATCCGGCAGGTTTTGCGTCCGGGCGGCCTGCTGTACTTCAACTACCCCGCCGCGAATGCCCTGGTCGCACGGCTCTACGGACGGCGTTTCTGGATGTTCGCGCCCAGCGTCAGCGCTTTCCTGAGCGACGCGGGATGCGCCCGGCTGCTCGACCGCGCCGGCTTCGGGCGCGCGCGGCGCGCGACCGACCGGCAGCGGCCGTCCCTCAAGAAGCTCTTGGGCCACGCCGGCCTGGGGTCGCTGGCCGGGGGTGCAATCTCGGGCCGCGCGGGCGGCCTGCAGCTGCCGGTCGACCTCCCCATCCCCGGCGTGCGCGTGGTCTGGGCGCGCCGCCGCTGAGCCGGCCGCGCACGAATGCCGGCGATTGTGCTAGGGGGACGCGGCGCCGCGACCAACGAGAGGCCCACGAGATGACCGAGCGCCGCATCCTGATCGTTGCCCCTCATCCGCTGGACGAGGTGCTGGGCTGCGGCGGCACGGCCGCCCGCCACGCCCGGGACGGCGACCGCGTGTCCTGCGTCTATCTCGTCGGCGGACAGGACGGGCGCCACCGCGTGCTGGCGGACATGGCGAAGCGCGCCGCCGAGATCCTCGGCTTCGAGCGGCAGGCGTTCAGCGACCTGCCGGAGAATCGCCTCGACACGGTGCCGTTGGCGGAGATCGTCGGCACCATCGAGGCGAACCTCGAATCGGTGCGCCCGGACACCGTCTACGTCCCGCACGGCGGCAACCTGAACGTCGACCACGGCCTGGCAAGTCGCGCCGCGATCACCGCCTGCCGGCCGCTGCCGGGCAGCCCGGTGCGCGAGTTGTTGGCCTACGAGATCGCCTCGAGCACCGATTGGGCCCCCGCCGGCACGGCTTTCGCGGCGTTCCGGCCCACCTGGTTCGTGGACATCGCGGCGACGCTGGATCTCAAGCTGGCAGCGCTCGACGCGTACGCGGCGGAAATGCGGCCGCCGCCACACGCGCGGTCGCGCGACGCCCTCGAGACGCTGGCCCGGCGCCGCGGCGCCAGCGTCGGTTTCGCGGCGGCGGAGACCTTCGCCCTGCTGCGCCGAACTCTGCCAGACGTGGCCGACGCCGGCGCCATTGCCACGCCCGACCCTAGGCCGTAGAAGGTGGCACGAACGACGCCGGGCGCTCCGGTGCGGCGGCACTGAGCACCGGCGACCAGCCTTTCCGGTCGACCGCCATGGGATCGCGCGACTAGCCTGATGAGCATGGGAAGCATGGGGCGGCTTTGGCCGTGGGCGCGGCCCGGCCACGACGCAGCGCCGCAGGAAAGCGACGCCAAGCCGCTGGGCGCGTTTGCGCGCGCCCTCTGCATTGCCTTCATCATGGTCATCGCACTGGCCTTCGGCGCGGCCATCCGCACCAACGTGGAACAGGGCCAGCACCGGGCGATGTGGTCGTTCGGCAACTTCGTCTATGCGTCGGCGGCGCTGTCGACAGAGTGGAACTACGGCGTCGGCAAGTACGTCTACTATTCGTCGCCACAGGGCATTTCTGCATCCGTCAAGACCCAGGAAGCCGGCCTGACCTGGGACTTCGACTACATGACGAATCAGCCGCGCATCGACGCGGCGTTGGAACGACTGTTTCTTGCCGAACGCGTTCGGTTGCCCGATGACACGACCGGCCCGCCCTACAACCAACTCATGGGGGTCGGCTGGGGCATGGACATCGGTCTCGTCGATTTTCTGGCGCTTGCGTTTAGCCTGTTCGGCATCAAGTTGTTGTCGGTCTTCTTGACCCTCTGCCTGCTGCTCGGGCTTTCGGCGGGCGCGTTCGTCGTCGCCTTCCGGCGCGACCCGCTCGCGCTCGGCGTACTAGCCCTGTTCATGATTGGCTACTACGCGTTCGTGACGTCGCCGGGCGCCATGGAGCGAAGCCTCTACTACACGGTCACAAACCCGAAGTTCTTCTCGTTCCTCTGCATCATCCCGTTGCTGCATGCCGGCTTCATGATCCTCAACGGCGACCGCCCGCGGGCCCTGAACGCCGTGCTCCTGGTCGCTCAACTGGCGCTGCTGTTCTTTGCCATCCACAATCGCACGACGGCGACCTGGGCCGTCCTGGCACTGGTACTGATGGGCGCGGCGCGCCTCTACGGCGACCGCTGGATGCGACGCCTCACCTGGTCGCAGTCGCTGCGCGGCGCGTGGGTGGCGCTGGCGGCGCTGGCGGTCGTCGTCGTCGGCAACGTGCTGGTCATCTCGGCGACCCACCCGGCGATGGCCGCGAGCGGCCAGGAACCGCGGCACACGATCTGGGTCAGCGCCTACTGCTCGCTGACATTCCATCCGGACTGGGAGGTCAAGTATGCCGCCGCGCACGACAACCGGGGCTGCGAGGATGCCGCGCGCGTCGCCTTCAAGAAATACCTTGAGCGCCACCCGGTGGAGGACAACGGCTCGCTCTACCGCGCGTCCGGCGGGTACCGACACGACGTCATGGATCGCATCGTCCGGGCGGCCTATTTCGAGCTGGCCGCCAACGATCCGCGCTATATCGCCGAGTTGTTCGCGATCTACGTGCCACAGCGGCTCGACCTGCTGATCGGCGCGCTGCTGAGTCACATGCTGCCCGACGTGTCCAATTTCACGTTTGCCGTCGCCACTGCCGTCGGCCTCGCGCTGCTTGCCTTTCTGCTGGTCGATCGCGGCGCCGGGCGCCGCTTCCTCTATGTTGCCGCCGCGGCGCCGGTCGTCTTCGCTGCGTCGATGTCCCCGAACTGGCTGGTCCTAGTGATGTGGGACTCGCTCGCCGATTCCTACCTGCTGTTTCCATTGTTGGTCGCCCTCGCCGCCATTGCGGCCGCGCTCGGGCTCGCGCACGCCGTGGCCGCGCTCGTGCGCCTCCGCGGAAGGATCGTCGCCGGTCGATGAGGCGCGGTTTCGGCTTCGCCAACTCCTTGCCGCGACTGAGTGGTCTGCGCATCGCACCGGACCGCGAACGGCAGATCCTGGCCGCGGTCCTGATCGCGGTCACCGCCGTCTTCTTCGCCGCAATGTTCGCGAAGGCTCTGGACCGTGGCTTTCACAGGCTGATTTCGATCCACGCTTCCGGACCTTTCGTCTATTCCGTCGTCTCGATCATCAGCGACTGGAAGTTCGGCGTCGGCAACTACGTGATGTACCGGGACGCCTTCGAAGTCGCCGACGCGGCCGGGCTGACGTTCAACGGCGCCATTCTGCAACGGATGGGCACAAGCTATCCGGAGTACCTCAAGGACGCGGACTTCATCGACCGCGCACTGGCCGAGGCCTTCGCGGCGCCCGCGCAGCCGGCGCCGGACGAGGCCCACAACCCACCCTATGACGGCTTGAGCGGCCTGGGTTGGGACAAGGACGCCGGCTACGTCGATTTCGTGAAGCTGTCGTTCATCGGCTTCGGGTTCAAGTTGAGCTCGCTGTTCTACATGTACTTCGCGCTCTTATTCATCGGCGTGTGCTTGTTCGTGATTGCCAACTACCACTCGCCAGCCCACCTGTTCGTGCCGATGACCGTTCTGGCGCTGCTCTACGCGGCGGTCTCGAGCACCTATTTCAACGGCCTGCAGTGGGACACAGTCTTTAACCCGCGCTTCATGACCACGCTGGGCCTCATCCCATTCTTCCACGTCGCCTCGCACGTCATCGACCGGGCGCCGCTGACGCCGATCAGGGTCGCCGCGCTGGCGGGCCAGGCCGGGCTGATCGCCTTCGCGATGCACATCCGCACGACGACCGCCTGGATGGTGATCGCCATCGTGGCGCTGGCCATCGTGCTGGCCGTCTATCTGAGCTGGCGTCGCGCCGGCGGAACCTGGAAATCGGTCCTGCGCGCGGTGACGCCGGCCGGTGTCGTCGTCGGTGCGGTCTTGGCTGTCCTGCTCTATGTCGGTCAGACCGCCCACCCGAGCGTCGCGGCCAAGGGTTTCAGCATGCGGCACTCGGTCTGGACGTCGGTGAACTACGGCCTCCAGAACCATCCGGACTGGAAGGCGCGCTATGCCGAGGCGTACGACAATCAGACCGCCGACGGCGTCTGGACGAAGATGTTCTTCGATTATCTGGAGAGACATCCGGTCCCGGAGGGCACGTCGGTCCTGACGGAGCGCGGCAACCCGAACCACCGCCTCTGGGACGACTATCTCAGGCGGGCGTTCCTGGAATTTGCCGCCGCGGACCCCGACTACGTGGCGGGGCTGTACTTCATCCACAATCCGCGCCTGATCTACAATTCGGTCCGCCTGATCGTGGGCACAATGGCCCGCGAATTCCCGTCCTGGGCCCTATCAGTCCTCGTCGTCGCGATGATCGCCGTCACCCTGCACCTGGCCCGCAGTGCCGCGCCGCTGCGTCAACTGGCGAGCGCCACCATCGTCACGGCCCTCGGCCTCCTGATCTCGATTCTGCCGAGCTGGTTCGTCATCGTCATTCTGAGCTCGCTGCTCGATCCGCTCCTGCTGACGGCATTGGCGATCGTCCTCATCGCGATGCTTGTCGCGGTGGCGATCCTGGCGTCCGTTTATCGCTGGGCGGTGCGGCGCGGCCTGGTGATCGAACGCTACACCAGCAGCGTCCAGTAGTAGTCGCCGGTATAGCCGGCTTCCTTGAACAACTCGATCCAGCCCTCGGGGTAGGCGTGGAACTCGGCGGTGAGCACCCAGCTCAGGAAGATCTCCTTCTCCTCCTCCGAGCGGTAGGAGTCGACCTGGATGAACGACTTGCCGCCGCACAGGCGCTGGATCTCCTGCAGCGCCACCTTGCAGCGTTCCCGCGGCAGGTTGTGGACCGTGTTGATGGCCACGACGCAGGCGAAGCTGCCGTCGGGGAACGGCAGGCGGTCGGCGCTGCCGAGATGCAGACGGCCCACGACCTCGGGCTCGCAGTGCATCAGCGCGTATTCGGAGACGTCGAGGCCGAACACCTCGAGGCCAGGGCAGACCGACATCAGGTCCTTGACCAGGAAACCCTTGGCGCAGCCGACGTCGAGCACGCGGTCGCCCGGCTTGAGGCCGAAGTGGTCGACGATGTCCTTCGCCACCGGCACCCAGCGCCCGTCGTAGCGGTAGCCGCCATAGCCGTAGTCGCGCGGCCCGTCGAAGTAGAGTTCGCCGTACTCCTTCGAGGCGGCGATGACGTCGGGGTTCTTGCCGCCCCCGCGGGCCTTGATGTCGCGCTTTGACTTGGGCAGCGCCCGCAACAACTCAACTTCGGCCATGTCGACTCGTTCTCCTCGTTCGCGGGGGGTGGGCGGACTCAGGCGGCGTAGAAACCGTTGATGGTCTCGGCGACGTAGCCGACCTGGTCTGGCGTGAGGTACTGGTGGATGGGCAGCGCCAGCACCCGGTCCGCCTGGCGTTCGGCGACCGGGAAATCGCCGCGCTTGTAGCCCAGCTTGGCGCTGGCCGGGTGCAGGTGCAGCGGCGTGCCGTAGTACACCAGCGACTGGATGCCTGCGTCGGTGAGGTGCGCCTGCAGCGCATCGCGATCCTCGGCCTGGATCAGGAACATGATGTTGGGGTTCTGTTCGTAGTCCTTGTCCGGCGGGATGTAGACCTGCTCGGCGGTGATCAGCTCGCGGTAGCGCGCCGCGTTGGCGCGGCGCTTCTCGATCACCGCCGGCAGCCGGCCGAGGCGGAACAGCAGCACCTCAGCGTTGAGCACGTCGAGCCGCGAATTGACGCCGAACATGACGCAGGTGTCGCGGTCGACGAGGCCGTGGTTGCGGTAGAGTCGCGTATTCTCGGCGATCGCGTCGTCGTCGGTCACCATGAAGCCGCCGTCGCCCACGGCGTTGAGGTTCTTCAGCGGATGGGCGGAGAAGCAGCCGACCTGGCCGAAGGTGCCGCCGTGGCGGCCCTTGTAGTAGGCGCCCATCGACTGCGCCGAGTCCTCGATCACGCTCAGCCCGTGCTTCTCCGCGAGCGCCAGGATCGGGTCCATGTCGGCGATGCGGCCGGTCCAGTGCACCGGCAGGATGGCCTTGGTGCGCGCGGTGATCTTCTTCTCGATCTCGGCGGGGTCGATGTTCTGGTCGTCGCGCACGTCGGCGAACACCGGCGTCGCGCCGATATGAGCGACCGAACCGGCCGTGGCGACGAACGAGATCGGCGAGGTGATGACCTCGTCGCCGCGGCCGATGCCCAAGGCCATCAGGCCCATCATCAGCGCGTCGGTGCCGGAGTTGAGGCCGACGCAGTGCTTGCGGCCGACGGTCTCGGCGATCTTGCGCTCGAAGGCCGCGAGCTCCGGCGTCAGCACCAAATGGCCGCTGGCCAGCACCCGCTCGACGCAGGCCATCAGTTCCTCGCGTTCCTCCTGGAAACGCTGCTGCAGATCGATCAGCGGAACCTTGAAGTCGCTCATGCGCCCCCCGCGCCATAGAATTCGCTCACCGTTTCAATGACATAGTCCTGCTCGGCCCGGCTGAGGTGCTGGTCGACCGGGAACGAGATCATCTCCTGCGCATGCCGGTCGGTGACCGGAAAGTCGCCGGCCCGGTAGCCGAACTTGGCGAGGCCCTGTTGCTGATAGAGCGGGATGGGGTAGTGGATCTTCGCCTCGATCCCGCGCTCGAGGCAGTGGCGCAGCAGCTCGTCGCGCGCTTCGACGAACAGGATGTAGAGCAGATAGGTGTGCTTGACGTGGTTGCGCCGGGGCGGGATGCGCACCTGGGGGATCGCGTCGAAGCCGGCGTCGTAGTAGGCGGCGCGTGCGGCGCGGTCGACGGCGATTTGCGGCGCCCGCTCGACCATCCAGCGGCCGACGATCGCCTGCAGCGAATCGAGGCGCGTGTTGCAGCCCAGCATCTCGATCTCGTCGCGGTTGCGCAGGCCGTGATTGCGCAAGAGGCGCAGCAGCCGGTTCATCTCGTCGTCGTCGGTAACGATCACCCCGGCGTCGCCCCAGACGTTGATCAGCTTCAACGGGTGCATCGAAAAGCCGGCGGCGACGCCCCAGGTGCCGGCGCGGCGCCCCTCGTACTCGGAGAGCATGGCCTGGCAGGCGTCTTCGACCACCGGCAGGCCGTGCGCGTCGGCGACCTCCATCAGCCGCGGCATGTCGACCATCTCGCCGGTCAGGTGGACGGGCATGATCGCCTTGGTGGCGGGGCCGATCGCCGCCGCGACCTGGTCCAGATCCATGCAGAAGGTGTCGTCGCAGTCGACGAACACCGGCCGCGCGCCGAGCTCGTCGATGGCGCCGACCGTGGCGATGAACGTATTGGCGCAGGTCACCACCTCGTCGCCCGGACCGAGGCCGAGGGCCTTCAGCGGCAGCTTGAGCGCGTCGGTCCCGGTGCCGACGCCAACGGCGTATTTCGTGCCGATCATCGCCGCGAACGCGGTCTCGAATTCGGCGACCGCCGCGCCGAGCGTAAAGTCGCCGCTGGCGACCAGCGCGCGGATCTCGTCGAACAACGGCTCGACCTCGGCGAACTGCTGTGGCAGGGGCGAATAGCGGACTCTGGGCTGGCTCATCGCGGCGTCCGTGCTCAGCGGCCGATCGCTACGGTCGCGGGCGCCGCCCCGCGCTCGAGCCGACCGCGCGCGTGGTGCATCCAGAGCGCGAACGAGTCGTAGGGGACGAGGCGCCGGCCGGTCAGGATCTCGTCGGCCGTGGCGACGTCGAACGCGGACCCCTCGCCCAACACCAGCGCGTCGACCTGGGCGTCGGTCACCGGCACTTCGTAGACCAGGCGGGTGATCTTCTGCTGCCCGAACGCCGTGAGGTCAATGACGAAGGAGGTGAAGTAGTCGATCGCCCCGGGCCGGATGCTGGTCTCTTCCGCCAGTTCACGGCGCAGCGCCTGCTCGGGCGTCTCGCCCGGCTCGATGGCGCCGCCGAACAGCCCCCAATGGCCGGGATAGAAGATCTCAGGGATATCGTCGCGCAGCTGGACCAGGTATCTGCCGCCCTCGAGCGTGATCAGCGCGCACGCCGCGTCCCGCCCGATCAGGGGCGAGTCGGCGACGAGAAACCATTCGCTTTCCATCGAAGCTCCCAGCGCAGCGGCAAGGCAGGGGGGTGACGCGCGCCCCGGCAGGTCACGCGCGACCGGCGCCGGGGCTAGGGCACTTCTACTACCATCGTCAGGCTCAGGCAGCGACGGGGAAATCCTCCGGCGCGCCGCCGTCGTTCGATCAGAGCCCCGGCGAGCGCGGCTGGCACCGCCAGCGCCAGCGCGGCCACGAAGGCGACGGCACCCGTGCCGCCGTGGCGGTAGTGCACGGCGCTGCCCGCCTGGAACAGCCGGATGGCGGTCTGGGTCCAGAACGAACCGGCAAACCGGATCCGCGACGCGCCGTCGGCCGGCAGGCCGCCGAGGATTAGCGCCAGGTCCCGTTGCTGCAGCGGTCGGTCGTTGGGGCACCGGTGAAACACGACGACCCGGCTGCCTCGGCGCAGCCGTGGGCGGATCGCGTCGAACAGCCGCGCGAACTCCAGCAGCTCGCCGTAGGTCAGTTCGCAGAGGCAGCCGTCGAAGTCCTCGCCCGGCCCCGTCAGGTCGCCAGCGTCGACGATTTCGCTGTCCAGGCCCTCCGCGGCCGCCAGTCCGGCGGCAATGCCATGCTCGGGCCCCACGACAAGCCAGCGGCCGCGATCACGCGTCGCCTCGTCGACGGCGGCGCGCAAGGGGCGCAGCAACGCACCGTAGGGGTGCAGCACGGTGACGCGCGGCAGCCGGCCGAAGAGCCGGTCATAGAGCGACGCACCGAGGCCATCGCCTGCCGCGGCGCGCTTGCGGTCGACGAAGTCCGCCGCGTAGCGGAAGTTCGCATGGCCGCGGTGCTCGCGCGGCGGCGGCAGGCGCGCGTAGAGCCGCTGCATGAAACAATCGAAGGCTTCCGACGCCGCGGCGAGGTCGGCCGGCAGGTCGCCCGCGTGCAGGACCAATGGCTGCCGGCCCAGGTCGCGATGATCCTTGGTCTGAAAGCGCAGCGACCGGGCTATCGCCGCCTCCGACGGCCAGCCCAGCGCCATCTCGTCCTGCCCATAGCCCTGTGGCCGCAGCTCCAGCATGACGAAGTCGTCGGAGTCGGCCAGCACCGTCGGCGAGCTGTCCGGGCAGAACTCGTAGATCGTGCCGTAGTCCCACGGGCTGCACGGCGCCAGCACCGCGCGCTCGGGCCGAATACCGACGAGCGCCATGGGCATCTGGCGCGCCAACAGCGTGGTCTTGTCGACGTACCAGTAGAACTGGTCGATCACGTCGGTATGGAACAGCGGCTGGTTCGCGGTGCGGCCGCGGATCGTCGGGTGGCGGTGACCCAGGATGATCTCCGCCAGGCGCCGCGGCGGCACGGCCAGGGCGCCGGTCGCCGCGTCCGTATGCGCCTCCAGCGCGGGCACGGCGCCCTCGCGCACGGCGCAGTAGCTGGGCGCCAGCAGCACCCGCTCGCCCGCCAGCATGCGCGGCACGAGGGCGCGGTAGCAGCCGTCGGCGAGCACGAAGTCGGCGAAGAAGAACAGCAGATAGCGGTCCCGCATCGCCTCGCCCAGATCGGTGAAGCCGCGGAAGTTCGCCTCCGTGAGGGCCAGCCCGTAGGTGCCGTCGGCGACGACTTGGGCGTCCAGCGTGCGGACGTCGACCGTCGCGTGGGCGGCAAGCCGGGGGCAGACCTCGTGCGCGCGGATCCGATCGGCCCATTCGGGCGTCGTGACGATGACGATCTCGCACGCGAAGGCTTCGGCGAGCGCCGGCAAGTTGCCGGGCGCGAGCAGCGACGGCAAGACGAGGTGCAGCAGGTCGTCGACATAGCGCCGCCCCCAGGCGACGGTCACGAGCCGCGCCCCGGTCGCGTCGGCGGCTGGGTGCGGCGCCTCGAGTGCGTCCACGCGCGTGCTCAGCCGGCCCGGGCGACGGTGGACAGCGTGCCGCGCGGATCGGCCGCGAGCGCCGCCCGGACCGCGCGGTCGAGGTCGCGCGCCTTGAACAGGCGCCAGGTCGTGCCGTCGATCGTGCCGCGCGCCAGTGTCCCCGCCTGCGCCATCGGCGCCTCGAACTGCGGGAAGTCGCGATCGAGCGGCTGATGCCGCCGCGTGTAGACCTGATGGGCGACGCCGTGCCGGTCCGTGCAGGTATAGAACTCGCCGCCGGGCCGGAAGTAGAAGTCGGGGTCGACGGCCTCCTCGCCGCAGTGAACGAGCGTGCAGCTCTCAAAGCCGACGCCAAGCAGCAGGACGTAGCCATCGAGTTCGGTCAGCTTCGCGAACGGGCTTCGCGCCGAGCACGGCGTGCGATCGACGTGGTGCTCGCCCAGCAACGATTCGGCCATCGCGCCGACGCCCGCCGTCGAGTGGGTCGGGTGGAGGGAGCGGCCGCTCGCGTACGACGTCCGGAACATCTCCGTCAGGGCGCCGGTGATCGACGGCGTCTCGATCTCGTGGAAGAACTTGTGGTCCGAGGTCACGATCCGCCACGTGAACGTCGGCATCAACAGCGTGCCGGCGGGGATCGCCTCCAGCAACGCCTCAATGAAGGCCTCCCCGCGATAACCGTGGCGGCTGAGACCGCGAAACGCGCTGTGGACGATGACGACGGCATCGCGCGGCACCGGGCCGTGTTGCAGCATGTCGCCCACGGCGCGGGTTTCCCGCGACAGTCTGTGCCCCGATGCGAGCATGTTCCTTGTCGTTGGCGTGTGGCGGTCCGGTCTTGCCGGCGCCGCCGGCGCCTTGGCGCGGCTATTCGGCCGCGGAGAGCGCCACCGGCTCCTGCAGCTCGCTCAGGGACTCCTGCGGGTCCTTGTGGTTGCCCAGCAGCTTGCCGTGCCAGTTATCCAGCCGGTCGATCCTGTTGTAGTAGGTGTACTCCGGCGAGCGGCGGATCAGCAGCCCGTCGCGGACCTCCTCCTCGAATCCATAGGACGCCCAGCGGTCGCAGCTCTTGCAGAACGGCACTTTGTCCCACTGGCCGGTCTCGTGATAGTGGCGCACTTCGTTGAGCCGGTCGCCGTGCCAGACGGCGTGCGCGCCCTCCTCGAAGACGTTGCCGACGCTGGTCTCGGCAAAGCCGTCGAGGCAGCAGTACGAGACGTTGCCGTCGACGTGGATCGCCATGGTGCTGTAGAGCGCCGGGCACGGCTGGCGTTCCTCGCTTACCTCGATCGTCGGAAAGCCGCCGCTCTCGAACAGCTCGCTGGTGCGCACGAAATCGACCTTGTGGGCCCAGGTGTCGACGAACTCCTGCTCCTGGTGCCGGTTGGCGTCCTGGATGACGAAGGATACGCCCACGCGCGGCAGCGCCGCGTCGCCGCGCACGCGCAGCATCATCTCGACCGCGGCCTTCAGCTTGTCCAGCTTGTCGACGCCGCGCACCTTCTTCAGGACCTCGGGCGTCGTCGAATCGATGCTGAAGGCGACGGCGTCCAGGCCGATCTCGACGAACAGGCGCGCGGTGTTCTCGCGCAGGGTCAGACCGTTCGTATTCATGGCAACCGACAGGCCGCGCTCCTTGCAGCCGCGCACGTAGTCGATGAAGTGCTTCGCCAGCGTCGGCTCGCTCCACAGGCTCGGCATCATCAGCGACTTGGCGGGCGTCAACTCGTCCAACACCGGCTCGAGCTTCTCGAAGTCGGTGTCGCGCCGGATCCAGTCCTTCAGGATCGGATTGTCCGGCTCGCCGTGCACGACGCACATGGGGCATTTGAGGTTGCAGTCGGTCCGCAAATCGACGATCACGCGGGGCGGCAGGTCCGGGACCGGCCACTTCGTCTCGTCGGCCGGCGGCGCCACCTCGGTCCGCTCGTCGTTCAACGGCGTGCTGCTGCCACGCGAATCCATAGATTACTTTCCCCGACTGCCCTGCCGGCGCCGACGTTCCCACACGGGCCGTCCAAATTCCACGACCCCCACGGTACCAAGCTGGAGTAGGACCGGGCCAATTGTCAATGCATGTTCTCCTCGACCTTGGCGATGGCCGTCAGGGTATCGGCGACCTCGCGCTCGCCATAGCGCTCGTTCACGTACAGATTGAACGAGCGGTCTCGGATGTCACGCGCGTTGGGACATGGGAAATCGTCGGCCAGGTACGGCGCCAACCACGGCCAATCGGCTAAAACATAGCAATAATGCGGGTTTAGGCCAATGCCCTCGGCGCGCACGGCTTCCGCGAAAGCCTGCTTCGAGCAGGCCAGGCGCGGCACGTCGACGACGATCGGGTAGTAGAACGGTGAGTCGTCGGGGCGCCAGCCATAGGGCCGGCAGAGCCGCGAGGTCTCCGCCAGCCGATCGAGGCCCGCGAGATAGGCCAGTCGGCAGCGAATCGTCTCCTTAAGGCGGCCGAGCGACGCCAGTCCGATCGCGCTGGAGATCTCGTCGGTATGCAGATTGAGGGCCGGGAACAGGTAGCCGGTGGGATCGCGGTCGTCGAAGTCCTCGCGCCAGCGGGGCTTGCCCCGGTCGGCGTGCGCCAGCGCGCGATGATGCAGATCGCGGTCCGTCGTGTAGACCAGCCCGCCGCTGGCGCCGGTCATGTGCGCCTTGCGATACATGGTCGAGATGGCGGCGATGTCGCCGAACGTGCCGACGCAGCGGCCGTTCAGCCGGGCACCGTGGGCCTGCGAGCAGTCCTCGATGACGCGAATACCGCGCCGCTGCGCTTCGGCCGCGATTTCATCAACGGGCGCCGGCTGGCCTGCCGCGTGCACCACCATCACGGCCCGCGTCTCCGGCGTCAGGCGCGCGACAAATTGCGCCGCGTCCATGTTGTAGCTGCCGGGCGCACTGTCGGCGAGGCGCGGCGTCAGGCCGTTCAGGATGATGGCGCTGACGCTGCCGGGGTCGGTGATGGGCGAGACGATGACTTCACTGCCGTTGGGCAGGTCCAGCGCCGCCAGCGCGACATACAGCGCCGCCGTGCCGGTCGCCACCGAATCGGCATAGCCGCCGCCCATGAACTGCACGACGGCGTCGCAGTAGAGCGCCTCGAAGTGGCCCTGGTAGCCGGGATCGGCGCCCGCGGCTTCGTAGTAGTCGAGCACTTCCGCGATCCGGGCCCGTTCCGCCGCGCCGATCGCGTGGCGCGCGGGCATCGGCGTGGCCCGCACGGGCTCGCCGCCGTTGATGGCAAGAAGGGGGCTGGTGAGAGCCGTCTTTGCCGCCGGTTCCGCCGCCATGGTCGCGCCCGCGTCAGCCGCCCGTGACGCGGTCGTAGACACGCTCAACGCTGATGCCGTGCTGCGCCAGCAGTTCGTCATGGGTGCCGTAGAAGTGCATGAACCGGTCGCGCAGCGTGAAGCAGTGCAGCTCGCAGCCGGCGCCGGTCTCCCAGGCGATCTCTTTCACGCGCGAGCTGAGGCCGCCATGCGGCACATGTTCCTCCATCACGACGACCTGGCTGTGATCGCGCAGTGCCGCGGCGATGGCGTCGCGATCGAGCGGCTTCAGGGTGTGCACCGAAGCCACGGAGACGCTCTTGCCCTGCTCGCGGCGCAACCGGTCGGCGACCTCGGTGGCCTTGGCCATCATCGTGCCATAGCTCAGCACGCAGACGTCGCTACCGCGCTCGATGTAGCGCAGCTTGCCGAAGGCCCAGGGATCGACCGCGTTCTCGGTGACGTTCGGCTCGCCCGCCTTGCCGATCTTCAGGTAGATCGGCCCGTCCGACTGCGCGGCGCAATAGCGCACCGCCTCGACCACCTCCAGCGGATCGCCCGGCGCGATGATGCGCATGTTGGGGATCGCGCCGGCGATTGCGACGTCCTCCATCGACTGGTGCGTGGCGCCGAGCCCGGAATAGACGATCCCCGACCCCATGCCGACGATGGTCACCGGCAGGTTCTGGTAGCACAGGTCGTCGCGCACGAACTCGAACGGCCGGTACAGCGTGAAGGTGGCGATCGTATAGGTGAACGGCCGCAGGCCCTTAAGCGCCAGGCCGGCGGCGATGCCGGTCATCACCTGCTCGGCGACGCCGACATTGATGAAGCGCTCGGGGTACTGCGCCTTGAACTTGGCCATGCTGCCGGCCGGCGAAATATCCGCGACCAGGATCAGGATCTTCGGATCGGCGCTGGCGGCCTCGTACAGGGCCTCGGAGAAGGTGTTCCTCACTCTGACGCCTGCTCGAGTTCGGCCAGCGCCTGCGCGTACTCCTCGGGGTTCGGCGAGCGGTAGTGCCAGATCGGCTGGTCTTCCATGTAGCTGACGCCCTTGCCCTTGGTGGTCTTGCACACGACCATCATCGGCCGGTCGCCCCGGCGCGACGTCACGGCCTCGTAGATCGCCCGCGAATCGTGCCCGGGCAGTTCGACGGTCTCCCAGCCGAACGCCTCGTACTTCTCCTTGACCGGATAGAACGACGGATGGGTCTCGCTGGTGCGGCCCAGGCTCTGGAAGTCGTTGTTGTCGACGAAAGCCACCAGGTTGGTGACGCCCAGCGACGAGGCCAACAGCGTCGCCTCCCAGGTCGAGCCCTCCTGCAACTCGCCGTCGCTGAGGACGCAGTAGACGACGCCGTCCCCACTCTTGATCCTCTCCGCATAGGCCATGCCGACGGCCATCGACAGGCCGTGGCCCAGGGCCCCGGTCGACGCCTCGATGCCGGGAACGCCGTAGTCGGGGTGAATGCCGAGAAATCCGTCCGCCGTGCAGAAGTTCGCAAGGTCGCGGCGCGCCAGGTAGCCCAGCTCCTCGAGGACCACGTAGAGGATCATGCAGCCGTGGCCCTTGGACAGCAGGAAGGTGTCAGGCGACACGCGCTCGCGGTCGAACCGCAGCAGGCCGAAATAGCAGCAGTCGACGATCTCGGTGGCCGAGAAGGCGCCGCCGATGTGCAGCGCCGGGACCTGCTGCGACACCTCCAGAATGCGGCGCCGGAAGCCGGCGCAGCGGCGCCGCGCCGCCGCCTCATCGAAGGTGTTCGGGCGCGACGCGGCGACGCCGCTGGGCATGTCCTTGGAGAGCATCGATCGATCCGGTACGCGGCGACAACGGCGCTTGGGCGCAGAGCCATGGTGCGGCGCTCGCGCCGGACACCGATGCCCCCGGGGGGCGGCCCGGCGATGGTTTCTCATTCCTCCGCAAGGCCTGTCAAGGTCTACACCGGCGGTCCTAGGCGCGCGGCGAGGCACCGAACGTCACGGCTGCGGCGCGGGCCGAAAAGCCGGGTTGGCGGCCAGAAAGGCGTCGATCGTCTGCCTGATCGTGGCCCGGCTCGACGGGACCGCGAGATCGAGTTCTTCGCGCACGCAGCGCGAGTCGACCGTCGTATGGGGGCGCAAATCTTCAACCTCGGCGCCCTCTGCGGCGGTACGGACCGGCACCACCAGACGCGGATCGACCGCCATCGCCCGCGCCAGCATCCGCGCGACGTCGACATTCGGCACGTCCTCGTCGCCGGACGCCTGCAGGATGCCGCCAAGGCGTCGTTCGATGGCGCGGACGATCATCTCGCCGGCGAAGTCGAGCGGCAGAGGCGCCCGGCGCACGTCCGACGGCACTTCGACGGCGCTCCCCGCGCGCAGGCCGGCGGCCCAGTCCGCGAACGACGGCAGCGCCGGCGTGAGGATCTTCGACAGCCGGACAACCAGGGCATCGCCGCCGCAGGACAGGATCAGGCGCTCGGCCGCGGCCTTCTGGCGGCCATACTCGGTCTTGGGTACCGTCGGCGAATCGAGCGGGACGTGCGGCCGCGCGCCATCGAAAACGGCGTTCGAGGAGAAATAGACGAGCCTGGTGCCGTCCGCCGCGAGCCGCTCGGCGAGCCGGCCCGTGCCCGCCACGTTGACCTGCGCGGCAGCCCGCGGGTGCGCCCGGCAGTTGGCGAAGCCGACGACGCCGGCGCAGAGGACCGCGACGTCCGGGTTCGCCAAATCCGGCCACCGATCGGGTTCGTCGGCGAGATCCAGATAGAAGCGGCCAGGCTCCACCGTGGCCTTGCGGCGGGTACTCGCGGCGACCTCGAAGCCGGCGCGCTGCAGCCGCCGGACCAGGTCGCTGCCGACGAGGCCGTCGCCCCCGACAACGAGGGCGCGGCGGGTCATCGACGGCGGTCCGGTCGCCGCCGTCGGGTCACAGCCAGTGCACCACGTGCGGTCGCGCGCGATTGAACACGAACAGCCCCACAATCCAACCCACGACCGTGACCACCGCGACAAAGATGTAATTCCCCGCGGTCGGCGCGTGCCCGAGCAGCGGTGCGCGCACGATCTCGATGAAATGGTAGATCGGGTTGAAATCGACGAAGACGGTGCGGACCCGGCCGGAGAAGTTCACCGGCCAGAGGATAGGCGTCACGAAGAGCATGATCTGCAGCACGCTCATCACCAGCTGGGGAATGTCGCGAAAGCGCGCGCCGATGATGCCGAACATATAGCCGATCCACATGCCGTTGACGGCGATGATGATAACGCCGACGAGCGCCAGTGGCGTGTAGATGCCGATGGGTATATCGAACATAAGCACGACGACCACATAGACCAACAAATGATGCACAAATACAACGAGGTTTCGGTACACCGTCGTGCAGACAAACAGCGTGTAGGGCGCGCTTTTTTGCTTAATGTACACTTCCCATTGCACGAAGTTCATGCATGATTCGATAATCAAGGTCGAGATCAGGACCCAGACCAGAAACCCGGTCGTGAGATAGGGCACGTAGACATTGACGTCCTGGTTCCACAGCGTGGCGTAGAGAATGCCCAGGGCACCGATGAAGATCGCCATGCTGGCCGTCGCCCAGAACGGACCCAGGAAGGTGCGGCGGTAGCGGCGGCGCACCTCCATCCAGCCCATGCGCGTCCATAGCGGCCACATCGTCAGGCCGCTCACGATGTCGACGAAGGTATTCTTCAGCAAGGCAAGGTTCTTCGGCGCTTTGGACGGGCGGACGGCCACCAGGCCATCGACTCGGCTCATGTCGGAGCGCCTTTTAGCTTACTGCGCGCGCGCGACAGTGTGCCGATCCGTCGCGCCCGTGCGGCGCGGCTACCGCGCCCGGCCGGGGACATGGGGATGTCAATAATGCTGCCGCCGTTCGCGGTACTCGGCCAGGACCTCGCCGACCGGGCCGGTTCTGACGATACGCCCGTGCTCCATCAACACCGCCTTGTTGCACATCGTCTCGACCAGATCCTCGGAATGCGAGGCGATCACGAGCGAGCTCGACCGGTCGATCAGCTCGTCCAGGCGCCGGTTGGCCTTCTCCACGAACGACGCGTCGCCGGCGACGATTCCCTCGTCCAGCAGGATGATGCCGGGGTCGATGGCTGTCGCGATGGCGAATGCCAGGCGGGTCTGCATGCCCGCCGAATAGGTGCGCACCGGCAAGTCGATGAAGTCCCGTAGCCCGGCAAATTCGGCGATTTTCTCGCTCTTGCGGCGCACCTCCTTTGCCGCCATGCCCAGGAACATGCCGATATGGACGATGTTCTCATATCCCGTGTCGTCCGGGTCCATGCCCAGGCTGGTGTTGAACAGCGCCGACACGCGCCCCTTGATCTGCGCGGTTCCCTGCGACGGTTCGTAGATCCCGGCCATGACGCGCAGCATCGTCGTCTTGCCGGCGCCGTTGGGCCCTAGGAGCGCGACCCGGTCTCTTTCCTCGACGCACAACGAGACGCCGTCGAGCGCCCGCACATGGATCTTCCGGCTGCCGTTGTGCCGCCGGATGCGGCCGCCCACCGAATTGACGATCAACTCGGTCCGCAGGCTCTTGGAACCGGCAAAGACCGGGTAGTCCAGGGTGACGTCTTCGAGAATGATCGAAGTCATCGAAGCAGGGCTCGGCCCAACATCAGTTTCACTGAACCTGCCGCCGCCGACATTCTTCCACAGCGCCCCAACGCGGCAGGTCCCTGGCGGCATTTCCGTGCGAATCCGACCGCTGACGGCAGCCGTCGCCGGGATACTGATTCAAACATCCGGCCCGGTCAAACAAAACCGAAACGTTTGCGAGGCGTTTCCCCCGGGAGTTGATCTTGCCGACAGGTGCATACTCATGGATTGCATGTAGGCGTCATGGTCGCGCACCGCAACGGCCGGTCGCTCAGGGCGCCGCGCGCCGACACTCCAAGAGGCCCTTTTCGAGTTCGATGTACGAAAAGCCCGGGAAGGCAGCGCGGCAACCGGCGACGTCGAACGGGCGGTAGCCGCCGTGCGGCATCGGCCCCTGGCGAGGCGAACCGCTGATCCCTACCGGGCGCTCGAACTGGCCGACGACCAGCTCGGCGATGTCGCGGAACGAGGCCACGTGGCCGGTGGCGACGTTGAGCACGCCGGCGCTGCGGTGCAACACCACGCGGCGCACGATCTCGGCCACGTCCTCGACCCAAACGTGGTCGCGGCGCTCCTCGCCCTCGCCGAACAGCACGATGTCCTGGCCGGCCTCGGCCAGCCGCCGGAAGCGGTTGGGACCGTAGCCGTTGTGGGGGTCGTCCGCGCCGTAGATCAGCGTCGGTCGGAGGACCGCGAACGGCGTCTGAGAGCCCTCGAGCGCCAGCCGCAGGACCAATTCGCGCGCAAGGTGCATGATGCCGTGCAGCGAGCCCGGCTCGGCGCAAGAGGCCTCCGACAGCGGTTCGGGGCTGTCGGCGTAGACGGCGTCCGAGCTGACATAGACCACGTGGGCGACAGGCTGCTCGGCAATCGCCTGGCGCACGCTCTCGATCATCCGCAGGTTGTCCAAGAGCATTGGCACGTCCCGGACCGGCGCCCGGGCGGAAACGACCACCAGCGCGTCGTCTGGCCGCAGCCGCGCGGCCAGGGCCGCGCCGGCGCCGCCGTCCAGCAGGTCGAGATCGGTCCGCGCCAGGCCGAGGACCGGAACACCGTCCTGATCGAGCCGCCGCGCCGCCGCACCGCCGACGAAACCGCCGGCGCCCAGGACGACCGTGCGCGACAGCGCCGCCGGCGCCGCGTTCACGTGCTTCAGCATGCCCTCAGTCCTCTCGCGCGGCGCGCTGCGGCGGCGCGCCCAGGGTGATGTAGTCGAGGCCGGCCGCGAGTGCGGCCGACGGCTCGATCAGGCGCCACGGATCGAGCAGCGTGCGGCCCCGCATGGCCCCGGCAAGGTCGGCCGGGTCGATCGCCCGGAAGGCGTCCCAGGCGGTCATCAGAACCACGGCGTCCGCGCCCTCGGCCGCCGCCAGGGCCGAGCCCGCCGCCTCGACCCGGTCGCCGGCGGCCGCGGCCGGCACGACCGGGTCGTAGACGCGGATGCGGTGGCCGCGGAGCTCCTCGATCAGGGCCAGGGCCGGCGCGTTCTTCGTCGAGTGGGTGTTTTCCTTGTAGGCGAGGCCGAGCACGGCGACCGCCGCGTCGGGATTGGCGTCGAGCACCTCCGTTCGCAGTGTCCGTGCCGCCCAGCCCTTGCGATGGGCGCTGTGGCGCGACCACGCCGCGACCACCGAGGCGTCGGCGCCGTGCGCCTGCGCCAGTCGCTCGACCGTGGCCAGGTCGCGCTCCAGGTTGCCGCCGGCGAGGCCGAGCCCGGGCGACAGATAGGCGTGCCGGCCGATGCGCCGGTCGAGCCTCAGGGCCGGGGCGATCTCCGACCAGTCGGCGCCGATGCGCTCGCAAAGCTCGGCCAGCGTGTTGGCGGTGCTGATGGTGGCGACGAGACAGCAGTTGATCGAGATCTTGGCCAGTTCCGCGCTCTCATAGCGCATCGGCAGGACCGGACAGGCAAAGGCCGCGAGCACATCGGCGTAGGCGGTCGGCAACGGCGCCGCCGGCTCGGCGCAACCGACGATGATGCGCTCGGGATGCATGGCGCGCTCGACGGCGCGGCCGAAGATCAACGTCTCGACCTGGTAGAACAGCCGCCCCGGCGGGCACGGGAGGTCCCGCGTGAAGCCGGGCGGCACCTGCGACAGCACGACCAGCGACGCATGCGCCGCGAGGTTGTCGAGGGCGAGCCGGCAGAGCGCACCGATGCGCGACAGATCGCTGCGCCCGCCCGCATCGGTCGGCACGTCGGCCGAGACGTACACCACGTCGCAGCCGGCGAGATCGGCCGGCGCGGACGTGAACCGCAGCCGGGCGGCGTTGGCGGCGATGAGGTCGTCGAGCCCTGGCTCGCGGACCGGCAGGTCGCGCTCGGCCAGACGCCGCACCAGATCGGCGTCGCTGTCGAAACCGAGGCTTGGAAAGCCTTTCGCGGCCGCCGCGGCGGCGGACACCAGCCCGAGATGGCTCATGCCGACGAAACCGACGCGCGGTCCGCTCACGGCGTCGCTCCGGCGGCGCTCCCGAGGTCGCGCAGCACGCGGTTGATCCAGCGGTCGCGCGACAGATCGCTGCGGGCGCCGCTGCGACAGAGCGACTTGAAATGCGCGTACTCGAGCGCCCACGTGGGGTCGTCCTGCACCAGCGTGACGGCTTCTTCGGGGGGGCGACCGCTGGGCAGGACCCGCCGGCGGTGGGTGAACGTGCTGGGCCCCCACTTGCACAGGCTTTCAATGTGGGCCGAACCGTTCTGCGCCAGGACGTCGCAGGTGAAGTGGTTGCGCCAGGACAGCAAGGTCATCTCGAACTCGAGCTGCGGCGCGCCGTCCAGCGCGACGACCGTCGCATGGTCCGGCGCCTTGTTCTCGAAGCGGTTGCAGGAGACGAGCTGGAACGTGGCCTCCGGCTGGCCAAACCAGAAGGCCGCCGTATCGAGCAGGTGCGAGCCGAGGTCGGGCAGCACGCCGGCGCCCTGGTCGCGCCAGTCGGAGTCGCGCACCAGACGGGCCGTGCCGTTGCCGTAGAACATGCGGCAGCGATAGATGCGGCCCAGCTCACCGGACGCGATCAGGTCGCGCAGGCGCACGAAGTGCGGCTCGAATCGGTGGTTGTAGGCGACGTAGCAGACGGCGCCGTTCTGCGCCGCCAGGGTCTCGAGCCGCTCGATCGCGTCGTCGTCGGCCGTCCATAGCGGCTTTTCGACCAGCACGTGCTTGCCCCGGCCGAGCAGGTGGCGGAGGATTTCCGCCTTCGGCTCGTCCGGCGTGCAGACCAGGGCGGCGGAGTAGGCCTCGTCCGGGACGGCCGCGACGCTGGTGAAATCCGCGGGTTTGCCGCTGTCGACGGTCGCGACGACGTCGCCTTCCGCGAAGCGCTGCCGCTTGTTCCCCTGAACGCCGAGCCCGACAACTATCGTGCGCACGGGGGCCTCACGCGTAGTGGGCCTCTTTCTCGATTCGCTCCAGCTTCGCCCGCACGACCGCGGTGTCGATCGGCTTGTTGCCGTCCACTTCGCACTCGCACGCGGCGGCGACCGACCCTAGCACCGTGGCGATGACCTCGGACCGGGTCGAGAGCATCGCCAGCGTCGCGTAGGCCAAGAGGGCGTCGCCGGCGCCGACGGCGTCCTGAATATTGTCGGTGAAGCTATCCACGATGAAGAAGGAGTCGGGGGGCTCGTGATCCCCGCCGCGGCTGGTCAGAACGCCGCGGTCGCCGAGCTTCAGGATCAGCGTGCCGCACTCGGCCGCATCGTACAGCGCCGACGCCAGCGGCCGGATGCCGCAGTCCTGATCGGCGAGGGCGAAGCGCGCCTCCCGCTCGTTCGGCGTGATGAGATTGAAGCCCTTGAACTCCATGATGTTGCCCCAGCGGCTGGCGACCTGGCTGTCGGCGACGCAATAGGCCCCGTCGGGGCTGGCCGCGGTCAACAGCGGTATCGTGCGGCGATTGAAGATGCCGTGGCGAAAGTCGCTGAACACGACGCAATCGGTCGGGATATCGCCGAGCGCGGCGGTGAGCTGGCCGAGAATCGCATCGGAGATCGGCGAGTTGTCCAGCGTGTCCACCTTGAGCAGCCGGTAGCCGTCCGCGACAATCGCGTTCTTGTTGATCGTCGGCCGCGCCGGATCGATGACGATCCGGCAATCGATGCCGTCGGACGTCAGCTCGCTCCGGACGTATTCCCCCAGCGGATCGTCGCCCAGTACCGTCGAGAAGGTGACCTCGCTGCCCGCGGCGCGCAGGTGACGCGCAACGATCCCCGCCCCGCCGACGTCGTCCGTGCGGTTGTCGAAGCGCACGCTCAGCGTCGGCGTCTTGACCTGCCCGCCGATCAGCGTCGTGTGGGTGTAGCTGTCGACGATGCTGTCGCCCACGACGTGGACGTGGTGCCCGCTCAGATTGTCGAGGGTGTTGTACAGGTCGTCGAAATACATGCCCTCGGTCTCCAGCAGGGTCAGCAGTTTTTCGGTGCGGATGTTGGGGGGCGACTGCTCGATCAGGCTCGACGACGAGTAGACGACGTCGCCCGGCGTGAACAGGATCTCGCCGCCATAGCTCTCGACGACCTCGGCCTCCGCCGAGGTCTCGACCGGCATGTCGCCGTCGACGTACTCGTAGCCCTTGGCGAAGTAGTCGGGCTGCAGCCGGGCGATGTTATCGAGCGGCTTGGCGTTGTGATCCAGCAGCACGTAGTCGACCACTTCGTAGGCCGCCAGATTGGCGGCGCGCAAATCCTGCGGGACGTGCGGGCGATAGTGGCCCTTGGCGATGTGGGCGTCGGCGGTGAGGCTGGCGATCAGGATGTCCGCCTTGCCCTTGGCGAAGATCAGGTGCCGCAAATGGCCGGGATGGACGACGTCGAAGACGCCATGGCACATGATGACGGACTTGCCGCGCGGACGCTCGCCGATGATCTGACAAAGCTCGTCGACCGTCTTGATCTTCTGGCTGGTCGCCTTGGTGAGATAGTTCATCAACTGCCCGCCGCCCTGCCGAGATAGTGAAACCAGGACCGCGTCGCCTGGGCGATCGACTCGGGGTCCCAGAGCGGCCCGTCGCGCCAGCTCTCGATGTCGGCGAGCATCGTCGCGACGCCGCTCTCGAAGGACACCTGCGGGCGCCAGCCCACCTCATGGCTGATCTTGCCGATATCGGCCCAGGTGCAGTCGGGCTCGCCGGGCCGCTTCGGCAGGTGGACCGCCTCGCCGCCCAGCAGCTCGATCAACCGGTTGACCGATTGCGGGTTGCCGGCGCCCACGTTGTAGACCTCGCCGCCGCGCCCGCGTTCCGCCACGGCGAGGAACGCCTCCGCCACATCGGTCGCGTAGACGAAATCCCGCGTCTGCGTGCCGTCGCCGACGACCGTGTAGGGTTTGCCCTCCAGGCGCTGCTTGAAAAACACACCGAACACCGCGCCGTAGGCGCCCGTGGTCCGCACACGGGGTCCGTAGGCGTTGAAGATCCGCACCGAACTGACCGTCAGGCCATAGACCTGGTGCCAGTGCAGCGCCGCCTGCTCGCCGAGATACTTGGAGAGCGCGTAGGGGTATTGCGGGTCGATCGGGTGGTCTTCGCGCGTCGGCACGTCGGCCAGGCCGTAGCAGGACGACGATGCTGCGTAGACCAGCCGCTCGACGCGCGCGTGCCGCGCGCATTCCAGCACGTGCACCGTGCCCTGGACGTTGGCCGACATGTACTCGGTCGGCCGCTCGATGGACGGCACCAGGTCGCCGATGCCGGCGAAGTGAAAGACATATTTGGCGCCGGCGAAGACCGGGTCCTGCGGCGCCAGCTGGCGCACGTCGCGAACGTCGCAGTCAAGATCGGCGTCGCCCGCGCGGTGCGCCAGGTTGCTCTCGCGCCCGCCGACCATGCTGTCGACGACGCGCACCGCAAAGCCACGGTCCAGCAACAGGTCGACCATGTGGCTGCCGATGAAACCGGCGCCACCGGTGACAACGGCAACGGGCTTGTTCGTCATGCGGCGTTGAGCTTCTTGAGCTGGCGGACGTTGTAGTACAGGTCGTTGGACATGCTGTCCGGCAGCCGGCCGTCCCGAAAGGCCCGGCACAGGTCGGTGACCGCGTCCTCGACCGTGCGCTTGGGCTCGAAGCCGAGGACGCGGCGGATCTTGTCGGAGTTGACGTGATAGGACCGGATGTCGTCGGTCGGCGTCGTCACGATCTCGATCTCGCCGATTTCGGGCAGTTCCTCGCCGACGACGCGCCGCACGATCTGCGCGATGTCCATGATGCTCATATTCTGGAAGCCGGCGTTGAACGTCTCGCCGGCGATCGGCCCGTCGTCAACCGTCAGCAGCAACTCATACAGATCACACATGTCCTGCACGTGCAGGTTCGGCCGCAACTGGGAGCCGCCGAAGACGGTGATCTTGCCGTTGGTGATGGCGTGGTTGGTCAGGATGTTGACCGACAGGTCGAGCCGCTGTCGCGGCGCATAGCCGCACAGCGTCGCCGGGCGGATGACGACACAAGTGAAGTCCTGCGACTGGTGCTTCAGCAGCAGCGGCTCGCACAAGCCCTTGTACTTGTTGTACAGCGTCAACGGCACCAGCGGATGATCCTCGGTGACGTCGGGCTCGTCGGACACGCCATACACCGAACTCGACGACGCGTAGATGAAGCGGCGCGCGCCCGCCTCCTTGGCGGCGACGACCATGGGCTCGAAGGCGTCGAGGTTGACCGAGGTGCTGAGCGCCTCGTCGAGTTCGAAGCTGGCATCGTTGGAGATACAGGCAAGCGCGATCACCGCGTCGACGCCGGCCATCGCGGCGGCCAGGCGACCGCTATCGCGGATGTCGCCGGTCACGATCTTGAGGTTCGGGTGATCCCTCGGCAGGAAGTGGTCCCCGAAGTACATGATGTCGTAGACGGCGACACGGCAGCCCCGGTCCAGGAACTGCGGGACCAAGAGACTGCCGACATACCCGGCGCCGCCGGTGACGAGGACGTTCCTGAGCATCGCGATGGGCTTCCCGACTGCCGACGGCCTATTCGGCGGCGCCGCGCTGCATTACGCCGATGTCGAAGCCGGACGCCGTCGCGTCGCGATAGAACATCTGCACCGTCTCAAGCGAGTACTCGTCCAGGTCCTTGCCGACCAGGGCCAGCTTCTTCAGCAGGCCCGGCGTGACGGTGATGATGTCGCAGCCGATCGCGTCGGCCTGGAAGATGTTCAGGAGTTCCCGCGGGCTGGCCCACAGCAACTCGGCAAGGGGCCGTCCGGACAGGATCTCGATGCATTCGGCCATGACGGGCACGGGGTCAATGCCGGTGTCCGCGATGCGGCCCGCGAAGACCGAGACCACCGCCGGCGTCTCCGCGGACAGCGCGTCTGCGACCGCCCGGACCTGCGCCGTCGTCATGATCGCCGTCACGTTGGCCTTGACGCCATTGGCGGCGAGTTCGGCGATCAGCGGACCGGTGAAGTTCCCGCGCGTGTCGCTGACGGGCACCTTGACGTAGACGTTCGCGCCCCACGACGACAGCAGGAAGGCCTGGTCCTTCATGCCGTCGTAGTCGTCGGCGAAGACCTCGAACGATATGGGCCGGTCCGGAATGCGCGCGATCAACTCATGCGCGAATGACTCGTAGTCCTTGATGCCGGCCGCGCGCATCAGCGTGGGGTTGGTCGTGAAGCCCTTGATACCTTTATGGTCCGCGAGCTTGAAGATCTCCTGCGTGTCCGCGCCGTCGGCATAGACCTGCACACCAAGCGCGTCCAAGACGGATATTCCAGCCACTCCGGTCATCTACTTCCCCTCTTGATCAGCAACAGGCGCCTTGCCGGAGCACGACCTGAACGGCCCCCTCGAGCGTCCCGACCGTCGCATCGGGTGGAACAGTTACCGATTCGGCATAGCCCCTGTCGACCAAAATCGCATAGCAGCCGGCGCGCCTGCCGGCTGCGATATCGAGCCACCGGTCGCCGATCATGAAACTCGCCCCGAGGTTGAGATCGAACTCCGCCGCGGCCTCCAGCAGAAGGCCCGGTTCCGGCTTGCGGCAGCCACAGCCTTCGTGCTGGGCATGATAGCACGTCTTGATCGAGTCGAGCGGCAAGGCGGCACGGAACTGCGCGTGCATCGCCTCGACGACTGAGCGCTCGACCAGACCGTTGCCGACGTCCGGCTGGTTGGTCACGACGATGAGCGCGAAGCCGGCCCGTTTCAGCGCCAGGCAACTGGGCGCGGCGTCCGGCAGCAGGCTGAAGTCGGCAAGGGTCCGGGGGGCGTAGGGCTTGCCGTCCTTGACTTCGGTGCGGACCAGAATGCCGTCGCGATCGAGGAAGACCGCCCGGCGCGTCATTGGGGCCGGCTGTCGGCCGGGCCGTCGATGCGCTTGCGCATGGCCTGAAACGCCCGATCGATCGTCTCGAACGAGTCGTCCTGCCAGACCCACGCCTGATCGGGCGTCGCGAATTCGAGGCTCTGGCCCGGCGTGATGCCCCGCACGCGATACGCCGTCTCGCTGGTGCCCGGGTCCTGGGGCACGCTCATCTTGAAGGTCAGATATCGCGTGAGATCGTTCAGCCAGCACAGCACCATGGGCCCCGTGCTGACGCCGGCGTTCAGCACGCAACGCTCATAGATCGCCATCCGCAGCGGCACGTTCCACGACGCCTCGCGGAACACCGCATGGCCGCCAAAGTCCGCGTCGGCGGCGCCGAGCGACGTCTCGGTGTCGCGCACGATCACCGGGAAGAAGCCGTCCTCGGCCAGGCGATCGGCGAACCGGCGCCAGGCCTCCATATTGCTGTTGCGGGCCGTCGAGAGCGCGTACTCGCGCAGCGTGATCGACACCGGCAGGCGGCCGCCCGCCCTGGACTGCAGCCACTGGTCGGCATAGCGCAGCGCCTGCGGCGTGGCGCGCAGCACGCCGACCCGCTCGCCGGCTTGCGCCGTCGCCACCGCATCGGCCGGGCTGTGCGGCACCGGGAACGCGACGCTGTAGCCGGCGGGGTAGACCCGCCTGGCGCAGCGGTGCAGCAGTGCCGCCTGCTCGCGGCTGTGGCACAGCGTGCAGCCCGCGGCGGACGGCAGCAGGACGACCGAATCGAGCAGCATGTTCTGCAGCCGCCAGCTCCGCGACTCTACGTCGACGACCGCCTCCAGCGCCGCGTCCTCGACCCGAAAGCCGTTCTCGGGGCCCGGCACGATGACGACGTGCAGGTGCGTCATGCCGTAGCGACGCCGTGCGACGTCGGCACCGATGAGGAACCACAGGAAGTCGAACGACACCGGCTCGACCCGCAGATCGTAGAAACAATACAGCGTTGACCGCCGTCCGGCATCGGGCAGGACCAGGCGCGACAACAGCCGCGCCGGCAGGGTCGCCGTCGACACGGCCGGTGCGGCGATCGCCTTGAGACCCGCGCCCAGCGCCGTCGTCGGCACCGTGACCTCTTCCAAAGCGCGCCTCAGCGTCCAGGACGGCCCCATCTGCCGCAATCGCCGCCAGGCCTGGCGAAGCAACGGCCGCGTGCCGACAGGAGGGTCAACGCTGAGATTGCGCATCGCCCGTTCCGGCTACCATTTGGTGGCGGCAATCTGCAGCGAGGGATGCGACACCAGGCAGTGCCAGACGACGGCCTGGAACGCTTCGGTATGGGGCGTCACGCGCGTCGGCTCCACGGTCGGCACGATGACGACGCAGTCCGCGATTGCCGCGGTATGGCCGCCGTCGCGGCCGACGACGCCCAGCACCGTCGCGCCGCACTGCTTCGCGGCGTTAAGCGCCTTGATGAGATTGGCGGAGACGTTGAGCTCGGCGTTGCCGCCGCCGACGGAAAACACCAGCAGCGCGTCGTCCGCGTTCAGCCGGCTGGTCTTGAGCCAGCCTTCGAACACCGATTCCCAGCCCTCGTCGTTGGTGCGGGCGGTCAGCTCCGAGACGTTGTCGGTCGGCGCATACGCCTCGATCCCGCACAGTTTGCGGAAATCGTTGACAGCATGGCTGGCATTGGCGGCGCTGCCGCCGACGCCCAGAATGAACAGGCGACCGCCGGCATCCCTGACCCTGCCGAGTTCGCGCGCCATCCGCTCGATCGTGGCGCGATCCAGGGCTTCGGCGATCGCCACGACCTCGTCAAAGAACGTAGCCGCGAAGGCGTCGTTCGGTGCCATGTCTGCTCCCAAATTCGCCCTCTTGTAGGACCTAACGCCGTGCCGGGCAATGCGCCAAGGCGACGGGTCGATGGCACGGCTGGATCACGCATCGGCGGTAGCAGGGCTGGTGGGCGCCAGGGCGATTTCGACCGTCATGTGGTCCACGGCAGCAACGCCTCGGCGATCCAGGGCCGCCCGATGCGCCCGAGCGATGCCCCGACCGATGCGCCCCGTCATAGGCACATATGCGGCACAGTCCGCGGCAGCGCAGGGTGATATGATCGTGGTCCAATCGCCGCGGACGCGATGACAGTCGGCGCCACCCGTCCGGTGACGTGCGGTGAGTGCAGACGTTGGCGCCCCCCAGACCGAACTCAATCAAATCATGGATCTGTACTTCAATCGACAACCTGGGTTTACGCGCTGGGTTGTCGGGTTCGGGTTGATCGAGGAGCCGTTCGTCGTCATCGACGGGGGCTGCCAGGGAGGCGCGCATCCGCGCTGGGAGGCTCTCGGCGACTGCCTTGACTATCACGGCTTCGACCCGATCGAAGAGGTCGTCGAAGACCTGAAGAGCCGGTCGCGCGGCGCCGGCAACCGTAGCTTCCATGCCTTGGCGCTCGGCGCGGCCGATGGCGAGACAGACTTCTTCTTCTCGCCGGACCGACCGTTCGAGAGTGCGCTGTTCAAGTCGGGGCGTCCGCGGGAAGAAACCCGACGCGTAGCAGTGCGATCCCTCGACAGCCTGTTCCTGGAAGGGCGGATACCGTCGGCGGACTTTCTCAAGCTCGATTGCGAGGGCTTCGAACCGGAGATCCTGCGAGGCGCGGACAGCTTCATACCGCAAGCAGGTGTACTCGGTGTCGAGACGGAGACCGGCCTCAAGCCCACGCGGGTCGCACCTGGCGGTGGCCTGCTGGTCATCTATCAGCGGCTCGCCAGCCACGGGATTCAACTCGTGGACCTGGCCTTCGATCGGCGCATGGGCGCGCAGGCGTATCGATGGCTCGGGGACGACGGCATGGACGGCGCCGGTCGGTACGTCGGCGGCGCGCCGTCGACCGTCAATGCGCTCTTCAGCCGAGCGCCTACCGTCGGCCAGGACAGCCAAGACACCAATACCGGCGGGACGACGCGGACGGCGCCGCTATCGCCTCAGAATCTGATCAAGCTGGCCGTGATCCTGGAGCTCTATGGCCTGCCTGACCTGGCGATGCAGGTGCTCACGGAGGGCGCCGACACCCTGGGATCGGTCCTGGACCTTGACGCGGCGCAAGAGCTGTTGGGCGACCAATTGCGCGGAGCGCTGGACGTCGACCGGCAGTCGCGGCCTTTGACTCGGCATTTGTCCGAGAATCACGTCAACGGACGGACCCTGACGGAAGCAATGGCCAACTTCCAGAGCCGGCTTGGTCATTTCGATACCGAGAGCGGCGCTCTGGTGGCGGAGATGGGCCAGCGGCTCGTGCTGTCCGAAAGGCTGGCCTCGCGACCGGATTTGGCCGACTCCGGTCTTTCCGAAGCTCTCTCGGACCTGACGACGCCCAATGACGAGTTGCGATTTCGCCTGCGCGAGCTGGATGCGGTCTACAAATCAACCTCCTGGAAGGTGACCTGGCCGCTGCGCCTGCTCGGCGATCGCTTTCGCCGCTGGCGGTCGCGGTAGACCGGCCGGCGATTGGGCGTGATACGGCCCCGAACTCGGGAGCCGGGCTGCAAGGGCAACACGGCGACGACTGCCCGGAGTCGGCGGGCCTGAACGTCCCGTGGTGCCTGTCGATCGCCGAGGCTGGCGATTGGCAGAGTTTTGCGACGGGCGGAATCCGTACACGACATTCGGGAACTTGACCCGGGGGTGTTCGCCATCGATGGTAGGCGGGCTGGAGAGGCTGCCGGGGACCCGAAAGAGCGATCGGGGTTGGGCCGATTGGCGCGTCTCTTTCGCGCGACCACAATCGAGATCAATACGGTAGCCGTGGCAACCGAACGGCAGATGATATAGGAGCTAGCGACATGGTTGCGCCAGGTGCGTCCATGGCCCGCGGAAGACCATCCGCACCGATGCAAACGCCGCGGCGCGGAATTGACCGCTCGGTCCGACGGGTAGGCACGTGCGCCAGACAGGAAACCGTTCTTGGCTCTCGCCGCTTCTGCCGTGCGATTTCCGGCCTGGGACGGAATCGCACGATCTTGATCGAAATCCACTCCGGCTAGGTCATGGACTCATTATGGTGCATCCAGATTTGCGTGGCGGCGAGCTTGAGCATGGCGAGGTAGTTTGAGGCGTGCTTTTCGTAGCGCGTGGCGATGCGGCGGAAGTGTTTGATCC